>JGI24695J34938_10003819_pt1 | contig 10236 bp, 8 predicted proteins | sample TergutCo191P3_FD_34938 | JGI IMG/M metagenome (IMG submission 34938) | reverse complement strand
TGCTGATCCGCCATCAGCGACAGGATCGGATAAATCACAAGCGTTAGCCCGTCAATCAGCATTGCGGGCAGTTGAAAGCAAAGAGATTTTCCCGCCCCTGTCGGCAAAATTACAATTTGTCTGCCGGATGTTTCTCTGTCAGTCTGACAAGTATCGATCTTTAGCTCGATACTTCCGGCATCAACCTCATTGTCCTGCAAACCCGATGCCGGCCATTTGACAGGAATACCGGCCGCCTGCGCCGCCTCCAGAATGTTTGTCATAACCAGCCTTTGATACGGAAACAGGTACGAAAGCCCGAACAGATTTTTCACCGCCTCGCTTAACGGATCCGGGATTTCTTCAGGTCTGATTTCTTGTTCGTTGTTTTCAATCATAAAAACCTCCAGCTATATATGGCATAGCCGTGCGCGGCGCTTGACCGAAAACGAAAAAAAATTGAAAAAAATGCGAATTTGTTTGTTTTGCCTTATGTCGTTTTTACTTCACACCCTCTTTTAACCGGAATGAGGGGCAGTGGGCGCCTTGTGCGCGGTAAACTTCAGTTGAGGGAAGGTTTAGGCTCTTAATTGAGAAGATTTCGCATGAGCGGGGGTAAACCGGGTCCCATGTTACCTTAAAATAGGCGCATTTTAGGCAGTTTGGAGGGCGTGACGGGGTTTCAGGTTCTTTATAATCAGTGTCGCTCATTTTTTCAATATATTGAATTATACCTTAAACTGCAAGAATAAACTGTGCAGTTTGTCATATTCCTGTGGATAACTTGTTGATACCATCTTAATAAATTTGAATGTATACCATCTTGTACCCATTTTGACGTTTAAAACACAATTAAGTTATAATTGATTTTACTAATTCCTTACAAGATAAGGAGTTACGGTTTATTTTTATAGAGTTATTTGGGATTTCAAAAAGATACAACAATCTTCAAAATTTACTCGTTGTGGATAACTTGTGTACAAGAGCATTATTTGCAAGAGTACTTGAATAACTTAGCAAATATTGTTATCTTTTACCGTACACAAGCATTATTTACCTGATCACTTGTTTTGTTAAGATCAGGCAGGCAATTTAAGGAGCTTTTGACATGAGTATCGACACCTCGGATAATATCCGGAGAATGCGTAATATTGGTATCAGCGCCCATATCGATTCGGGGAAAACTACCCTTTCGGAGCGTATTCTTTTTTATAGCAAGAAAATTCACGCCATTCACGAAGTCCGGGGCAAGGACGGCGTCGGCGCTACAATGGATCACATGGAACTTGAGAGAGAGCGCGGCATTACAATTCAGTCCGCAGCGACTCAGGTTTCGTGGAAAGATCATACGATCAATGTAATAGACACACCGGGACATGTTGATTTTACAATTGAGGTTGAAAGATCTTTGCGCGTTCTTGACGGCGCTATTCTTGTGCTTTGCGCGGTAGGCGGAGTGCAGTCCCAGTCCATCACAGTTGACCGCCAGCTTAAACGCTACAATGTGCCGCGCATCGCGTTTGTTAACAAGTGCGATCGCACGGGCGCAAATCCGTTCAAGGTGTGCCTTCAGTTACGTGAAAAGCTGGGGCTTAACGCCGTGATGATACAAATCCCAATCGGGCTAGAGGATAAACTTGACGGCGTTATTGATCTGATCGCGATGAAGGCTGTCTACTTTGACGGGCCGCAGGGAGAGACTCTTCGTCACGCGGAAATTCCTTCTCATCTTAAAACAGAAGCTGAAAAATACCGCGAAGAATTGTTAGACGCAATTTCGATGTTCTCCGATGAGCTTGCGGAAAAATTTCTCGGCGGCGAAGTTATTCCCGAAGAGATGATCCGCGCGGCGATCCGCAAAGGAACTCTCGCTGAGCAGTTTGTGCCTGTGATGCTCGGCTCCGCTTACAAGTTTAAGGGAATTCAGCCGCTGTTGGACGGGGTTACTAATTATCTTCCCGATCCTTCAGAGGTGAAAAATTTCGCGCTTGATCTTGATAAAGACGAAGAAAAAGTCGAATTAAATGCCAATGAAAAAAGCCCGACCGTAGCGCTTGGATTCAAACTGGAAGACGGCCAGTACGGCCAGCTGACTTATGTGCGGATATATCAGGGTAAACTGAAAAAAAGCGACGAGCTTGTAAACACGAGAGCGCGGAAAAGATTCAAAATCGGGCGATTAGTGCGAATGCACGCTGACAGCATGGAAGATATCGCCGAAGGCTGTCCGGGCGACATCGTCGCGCTTTTCGGAATAGAATGCGCTAGCGGCGATACATTTTGCGGCGGCGGCTTGAATTACGCGATGACGTCGATGTTTGTGCCGTCTCCCGTTATCTCGCTTGCCGTTATGCCAAAAGATAAAAAAAGCGCCGACCAGATGGCAAAGGCGCTGAATCGTTTTACAAAAGAAGATCCGACGTTTCAAACTTATGTCGATCCTGAATCAAACCAAACAATCATCAAAGGAATGGGCGAACTTCATCTTGATGTGTATATCGAGCGTATGCGCCGCGAGTACAAATGCGAAGTAGAGACAGGCATGCCGCAGGTTGCGTACCGCGAAACAATTACGCAAAAAGCGGAGTTCAATTACACGCACAAAAAACAGACAGGCGGCGCGGGGCAATTCGGGCGTGTTGCGGGTTACATTGAATCGTTTGCGGACGGCGATTACGAATTCGTCGACATGATCAAGGGCGGCGCGATTCCGACTGAATACGTGCCGAGCTGCGATAAAGGTTTTAAAGAGGCGATAAAAAAAGGCAGTTTGATCGGCTTCCCGATTGTAAATATACGCTGTGCTATCAACGACGGGCAGAGTCATCCCGTAGATTCGTCCGACATCGCTTTCCAGTCAGCCGCAATCGGCGCATTCCGCGAAGCGTATAACAAGGCAAAACCGTGCATACTTGAACCAATTATGAAAGTATCGGTGGAAGGGCCGACGGAATTTCAAGGTAATATTTTCGGGTCAATTAACCAAAGACGTGGTATAATATCATCGTCGGTTGAAGACGGGCATATATCCCGCGTTGAGGCTGAAGTTCCGTTAAGCGAAATGTTTGGTTACTCGACGACGCTGCGTTCACTGACGCAGGGAAAAGCGGACTTTACAATGGAGTTTGAAAAATACGCGAAAGTGCCTGTCAGCGTTTCTGAAATGCTGATAAAGGAAGCGGAAGAGAAACGAAGGAAAGACAGGTAGGAGGATTAAAATGATATTAACCGAACTGATACAGCGCAGCCCCATCCGCATTTTCGAACAATCAATCAACGGCGGTCTTAAAGCGGGCGAAATCGGAATTATCGCTTCACCTAACGGAGTTGGGAAAACGTCGGTTCTTGTGCAGCTTGCCCTTGATAAACTGCTTCAGGAAAAGAGAGTTATTCATGTTTCTTTTACGCCGAACCAAAGGTTTGAGCATACTCATTATGTGCAGTTATGGTATGAAGATATTTTTAACGAATTTATCAATAAAAAAAATCTTGAAAATTCAGCCGAAATTAAAAACGAGCTTGTAAAAAACCGCGTACAGATGAATTTTAGCCAGGACGGAGTCACAAAAAAACAAATCCTAAAAAGCCTGCGGGCAATGATTATCGAAGGCGGTTTTAAAGCGGATTCGATTATAATCGACGGATTTGATTTTTCGCGCATGGATAAAGAAAGCATCGAAAGCGTAAAAACTTTCGCAACGGAACTTGGCGTCAGCGTCTGGTATAGCTGCTCCGTAAAAGACGAAGCCGGGCAGTACGACAAAGAAAATATCCCCGTTGTCATCGGCGATTTCGCAGACCTTGTCGATGTTGTAATTGTTCTTCAGCCAAAAGCCAATCATGTCGAGCTTTCGATTTCCAAAGACAGAGGTTCGATCATTTCAAAATCCGTAACGATGCAGCTTGATCCAAAAACGCTGTTGATTTTGGAAGCGTAATTATTTTCTGTTTTTAACATTTTTCCTGATATATTTAAAATAAAAATGTATAATTATTATATAGAAGGACACGCAGCTATTGTAAGATTAGGAGCAAAACATGAAATCAATCTATAGAAGGATGGTACAGACAGGGTCTGCGGCTCTCGCTCTCCTCGTTCTGTTTTTTTCTGTCGCTTGTCCTACTGATGATCAAACAGGTGACTTTACATGGAAGAAAGACAGGAGCGGGGGCATTATCATTACCGGTTATACAGGTTCCGGTGGAGCAGTGGAAATACCTGAAGAGATAAACGGAAAACAGGTTAAAACAATTGGGAATTGGGCGTTTGCTGAAAGCTGTCTTACCAGTATTATCATCCCTAACAGCATTACTTACATTGGGAGGGCTGCGTTTTTGTATAACCAACTAACCAGTATTACCATCCCCGATAGCATTACCTCCATTAGTAATAGCACATTTGTTTGTAACCAACTGACCGATGTTATCATTCCCGACGGCATTACTTCTATTGGGGATAATGCATTTGCCGAAAACCAACTGACCAGCGTTATCATCCCCGATAGCGTAACTTCCATTGGGAATTTCGCGTTTAACAACAACCAGCTGACCAGCGTTATCATCCCTGACAGTGTTACTTCCATTGAGCATGGGGCATTTTCTTTTAACAAGCTGACCAGCGTTACCATCTCCGATAGCATAACTTCCATTGAGTATGGGGCATTTTCTAATAACCAACTGACCAGCGTTATCATCCCCGATAGCGTAACTTCCATTGGGGGGCAGGCTTTTTTAGGTAATCATCTGGCCAGAATTGACATCCCCGACAACATTATTTCCATTGGGCATTCTGCGTTTGCCTACAACCAACTGACCAGCGTTACCATCCCCTACAGCGTAACTTCCATTGAAGGGGGGACGTTTACCGGCAATCAGCTGACCAGTGTTACCATACCTAATAGCATTACTTCTATTGGGAAACATGCATTTGCCGACAATCTTCTGACCAGCATTGTCATTGGTGCAAATGTAAAACTTAGAATCGATGCATTTAACAACGGTTTTGAGTCCGCCTATGAAGACAATGGCATGATGGCTGGTATTTATACAAGGATTGATACTGACAGCACAGACTGGACATGGAATCAGAATTAAATAAGATTAGGAGCTAAGCAAGGCGATTTTCCGCTTTAATGTTTCCGGCTGCATCTTATCGTTATACAAATCACATTCAATATTTGTTGTGATAAAGTTTTCAATCCTCCCCATCTCCTTCATCATCCTGCTCAATAAAATGCTGCGGATTCTCGCCGGCGTTGTCTATAATTTCCCGCATGTAATTTTTTGGGCTTTTCCCTGTTACCTGTTTGAATAAACTTGAAAAGTACTGAGGTTCCACGCCTACGGCAAGAGCTATTTCTTTTATTGAACCGGTTCTCTGTTCCAGAAGGTGTATGGCTTGTCTCATCCTGTATTCTGTCAGATATTGCTGCGGCGAGATGAATATCTGCTGCATGAATACGCGGTAAAGACGGCTTCGGCTTAAATTTACGTTTTCGGCAATGTCTGTCACATTGATAGGTCTTGTGTAATTATTGGAAATGTAGTCCAGAGCTTTTTGAAAATGCACGGTTCCTGTCCACCCCGGAGGCATGGCGCTCTGATCCCATGAAGTAGTTTTTACAAGGGCCGACAGCATGGCGTAAATCAGCGCTGTGGACTGGACTGTGCTGTAAATTTCCTGTCCGCGCCATGTGTAGATGCCGGACATTACTTTTGCCATCTGATCGGACATTTGCGGATCAAGCGCCCGTATAGGGTGTTTTGGCTCAAACCCTGCCGCGTTAAGCAGCAAGCGGGCATCCACTCCGTCAAAGCTAACCGCTTGTAATTCCCAGTTGGAGTTTTTATCCGCAGCGCAGCGTATCGGAACATTTGGATATATGACAAACATATCATATTCCTTAACCGGAAATTCCGAATTGCCGATGCTGTAAATGCCTTTTCCTTCAAGGACAAGATATAAAGCGTAAGCATCGGTGCGGTCAAGAGGCAGAACAGAAGATTTAGGGCAGCTGATGTACGCTGTCTCGTGAAGTGAAAGCGACGCCAAAGGTTTAAATTGATTCTTAAAATAATAATGATAAACAATGTCCATATTTTCGCTCCTTTTTCCTACTTTAACACAATTGCTAAATGAAGCAATACTTTTTTCATTAAACGCAACAAAAGTATATGTTTTGGCATCATCTCTCGATATATTTCAGGGGCATTTTATGCAATATTTATAGCGTACTACTTAAAAAAGGAGGAGATATGGTAAACCTTACAACCAGGGAGCGGGAAGTTTTCTCAATGCTGCTTACAGATAAACCGCCAAAAGAAATTGCTACTACCCTAAAGGTGAGCTATTATACGATTGATTTTCATCGTAAAAATCTGTACCGCAAGCTGGGTATACAGAGCAGAGCGGAACTCTTTGTCCGGTATTCAGCCGCGGCGGCTTCTGTATAAAAGCTGAAAGGAAACCGGCAATTTTACAGGTATAATATACCGGGATTTTGTTGTATTATTTATAGGGATATAACTTATTAAATAATATCTCCGCATTGCGGAGAAAAGCTAAACATAAGGAGCAAAAAATGAAAAACCTTAAATTGACACTGTCGGCGCTTTTGATAATCGCGATTTTCGCAGTTATTGGCTGCGCATCCGGATCAAAAGTAAAGATTGTGGAGCTGGAAAATAAGGGAACATTGGAAAAAATTTCCGCCCCGGATTGGATCAAAAGTTACATCTCCAGCGGTATTTCCAAAGTGCAATCTCAGTCTGAGTTCAGGGACAAATACTGCATAATCGGCGAGGAAAGCGGCGAAAACAAACAGTTTGTTCTCGCGTGGGCGGATACCTTTAGCGCGCAGCAGAGAATTGGCGCAATGCTTCGCACAAACATCGGAAGCGAATACAGAGCAAGAGTACAAGGCGCGTCTCAATCGCGCAGCGGGGCAAATTCAACTACTTCGGCATCAGCGTCCGCCGGCGTATTCAATCAGGAAATTGAAAACATGCTCAGCACTGTCGTAAATGTGAGCTACTCCGGCGCTCAGCGTGAATCCGACTGGTGGAGTCTTCGCCGCCGTTATGATCCCGATATAGAAGGCCAATATACCGACGAATATATAGTTTATGTGCTTTACACAATTCCAAAATCGGAATTAAACAGGCAGGTAGCCCGCGTAATGGAAACATCAACAAGCAAGGATTCTGCGTTATACGACATTACTATCGAGATGGCGCGCAGAATTTTACAGGAAGGCATACCGGGCTGGGGAGCCAGAGAAGACAATTAATACTGACGCTTAAGATGATAACAGGGCGCAGATAATTATCAGGAGTTTTAGTGCCGGAACAATATAAAACCACTTTTAATTATCTGCTGACTCATAAAGTAATGCCGCAAATGTTTTTTTCCAATCTGGATTTTTTTTACGAAACAATTATAACAAACCCTAAAAACCTTAAAATATTTATTCATAATTGCATACTAACCGCGGTTGAAATAGCGGAAAACAATCCTGAAATTGAACCTGGCTCAAACAAGGCATGGGCTTCGGCGGAAGATTTTAATATGGAGCTTATGGGAATTAGCGTAACGAAAGGCGTTATACTGGTTCAGATTCCCAAATACGGCGCTGTTTGCGATTGCCTGTCTGTCGCTTTTCCTTGTATGCGCGAAGAAGCAAGATATTTTACCTGCGAATTGTCTTCAAACCCGCTGACGGGCGAAACGCTTTACATAGCCGGCGAATGGGCGCCCGACAGATATAATTACAGTCATTCCAATTTCGGCGAGACTGCTTCCGATAAAAAAAGTTTTTCAGAGAAGGTTATAAAAATTGTTTACGGAAGCTCAAAAACCGAGGTTTCTTCCGCCGGCAAAAAACATGATGAAGAAGACGGACATTATGAAAAAATAAAAAAATTAATTAATATGGGATGGGCGTATTTCCGGAACGGCGAATTAACAGACGCGCTTGATTGTTTTAATTTATTGATTGATATCGAAGACAGCGATGCGATATTTTTTCATTGCCGTTCTGAAATACACAGAGCTATGGGCAATGAGCATAAAGCTAATTACGATCTTTTCCGCGCCAAAATTATCGACATGAATGATTCTGCAAACATTGTGATCAGAATATACGAATCTGAAAAAGGGCTGGAAAAAAGGAAACCGTTAATTACGGCGGAAGAGTCATACAATATACTGCAAAATACGGATCGTAAGCTTCTTTTCTGCGTCAAACCGCGCGAAGGCGAAGTAATACTGCCTGAAATTTTCTATTCAGGCGGAAAAAACGCGCTGCTGCGCCGGCGCATCGATCAATATGTTTTGTTAGACGAAATCCGCGAAGATACGCGTGAAGCGCTTAACAAGCTGGATAAAGTTCTTGTCGCGGAATTAGCTCCCGGCGCTGATTTAAAAAACGCGGAAAAAGAATATATGGTTCCTGTGCGTCATTTGCCGGAAATTATCAGTCTTGATTCAATAGAGGATATCCGCAATGACAGATATCCTCTGTTTGCCTCTCTTGCGTCTTTGGCGCGCGAAAATACCGACAAGCCGGTAAGCGAGGTTATCGCAAAGGACGATCTTCCCGGTCTTGCCGCCGTTCTTGCAAGGGAAGAAGATTACGCGCTTCTGACTCAATATATCGCGGAAAACCTGCCGTTAAACGAAAAGATTGGCTGGTGGTTTAAAAGCTGGCAGCCGACGCCGTTGTTCTATATCACCGTAAAAAAAGTTTGGTCATGCATGAAAGACCCGGCAAAGATGCTTGCCTTTCTTGTCGAGAACCGCGCAGATCCGAATCTGGCGGGTATTGAAGGCGACACGCCTCTTGGGAATCAATGTTATTTGGACGGATCTTTAGAAATAATGAAAGCCCTTCTTGAATGCGGCGCAGACCCGAATATTAAAACGGTTTCAGGCGGCACCGCCATATTTCCGCTGCATCTTATTTTGCTTCCCGATCATTATGAACAAGAAACCCATAAATTTACGCCCTACAGCGCGATCGAAGTTGAAAAAGCTAAATTATTAATTGAAGAAACCGCAGAAGGTATCGCGGGCGCTAATGTCAACGCCGAAAACGGAGGAATGACGCCTCTGGGTCTTGCTATTACATACGGCAACGGCTCTGATCGCGCAAGGCTTATCGCTCTGCTGCTTAACAAAGGCGCGGATATAGATAATACTATTAAGTGTATGGAAAATTACGCTAAGCAGGGGTCCCCCGAATATTATTATGCCCTTTATGAGTTATATTCGGGTTTACCAGGAATGGATGATCAGAAAAATCCTGAATTAGCAAAGTATTATCTTGGAGTTTATAATGAATGAAAATTTAACAGAGATTGTTGTAGTCTTGGACAGAAGCGTTTCGATGGATTCTTTAACAGGAGGCACAATAGAAAGTTATAATAATTTTTTAAAAGAACAAAAAGAAATTCCCGGAGAAGCCGTTCTGACAACAGTGCTGTTTAACGATTCATTTAAATTGCTGCATGACCGCGTTAATATAAATGAAATAAAACCGATAACAAACAGGGATTATACCGCGCAGGGCAAAAGGGCTTTGCTGGACGCTCTGGGCAAAACAATTAATGATATAGGTTTTAAATTATATAATACCCCGGAAGATGATCGTCCGAATAAAATTATAATTTTTATTATTACTAACGGCGAAGATAACGCAAGCAGGGAATATACTCAGGAAAAAATCGAAGGCATGATCGAATTGCAAAAAAAAACCTACGGATGGGAATTTATTTTTATGGGAGCGAATCTTGATTCTTTTAACGCCGCTACATCGATAGGAATTCCTAAAAACATGGCGTTTGATATTGCGGGAGACGCGGAAGGTTTTTTCTGCGCCCACGAAGCTATGGGAGCTGCTTTAAGCAATTTAAGAAGATTTGGATCCGTATTCACGAAAGAAGGCGAAGATTTCCGCAAAAAAATTAAAAAACCTGAAAAAACCTCGGAAAAATCGTCAGAAAAAAAGCCCGGCATATTAAAAGGAATCAAATTAAAAAAATGACGGAAGAGAGTCAGCACTTTGCGCTCGACAAAAGAAATACTATAATATTCTGTCTTCCAATTTATTATTCATTGCCAAGAATATTATTTTTTATTTTGATCGCGGTAACATTCCCTGCGGCGATTAAATTGTCAAGCAAGGCGATGCCTTTTTTTTCGTCTTTCGCGGTGCCTTCGCCGTAATAGTACATCATTCCTAAAATAAGTNTTGATTC
>JGI24695J34938_10003814_pt1 | contig 10245 bp, 10 predicted proteins | sample TergutCo191P3_FD_34938 | JGI IMG/M metagenome (IMG submission 34938) | reverse complement strand
GAAAAGGTTACTTCCGTAGGACAAAACCCTCTGCGCCACGGGATTATTCATTGCCAGATAACATCAGCGGATCTTTTGCAGCGGATGGCCAGCCGGAAAATTCTCGCGCTGGTTCAGCCTGTTTTTCTTGCTGAAGATATGCGTATTCTTGCGGACAGAGTTGGTCCGCAGCTTGCTTCCAGTTCTTACGCATGGCATTCCATACAGAAAATGGGTATTCCGGTAAGTTACAGCACAGACGCGCCTGTAAGCGGCCTTAATCCCCTTCCCAATATTGAGTGGGCTGTACTGCGCCGCAACAGCGAAGATCCGTTCTCCAAAAGCTTTTTTCCCGATGAGAAAGTGGATGTTTATTCCGCGTTTAGCGCTTATATCGCGGCTTCTGCGTTTTCCACCCATAATGAAAGTTATCTGGGCCGTATTGCCGCAGGCTTTTTCGCGGATTTAGTATTCCTTGACAGAGACATTTTTGCCATTGCGCCGCAGGATATTCATAAAACCCGTGTTTTAAGAACTATATGCGCCGGAGAGACAGTATACAAAATTTAATGCAGGGAATTAATTTTTCCCTATTGACATAGTATGTTTCCATGTATATATTTATATTAACATATTAACATGATAGGTTAATATGTTAATATATTTTAGGAGGATTTAATTATGAAAAAATTTCTTTGTCTTGCAGTCGCAATCTTACTGATCGCCGGCGTATTTTTCGCCGGATGTAACAGGCAAAGAACGGCTTCCCAGGGAGTTACCTTTACCATTGCCTTGAGCGAAGATATCAGGGCGTTGGATCCCGGTGTGGCATGGAACTATGTAACAAACCAGGTAACCAATCAGTTAACTGAAGGGCTTTTAACCCTGGATGTAAATAATAACATCGTTCTGGAACTTGCCAGCAGTTGGCAGCAGGTTGACGATCTTACTTATGTTTACAATGTGCGGGACGATGTCCTGTTTTCTGACGGTACCAAAATGACAATGGACGACGTGCTCTTTTCGTTTGAACGTTCCAGAGACCCGGACGGCGGAACCTACTTTTCCGACTTTTACAGCGATGTGGAAAGTTTTTCCGTTAACGGCTGGCAGTTTATCATCAAGCTCAGGAATCCTTCGGCTGTTTTCAAGTATGTTCCAGCCACAGGCGCGGGACGCATAATCAGCAAAGCCTATTACGAAAAAAACAAAGGGAATTTCGGAACTGCCGCGGGGGGCATTGTCGCCACCGGTCCTTTTGTATTCCAGAGCTGGACAAGCGGTCAGGAAATTGTGTTAAAGAAAAATGCAAAATACTGGAACAGCGCAAAACTTGCAGCTAACATTGTTGACACTCTGGTTTTCAGGATAATTCCCGAGGATACTTCCAGAATTATTGCCCTCCAGACCGGAAATGTGGATTTCTGCATGAACCTGCCGATGGATCAGCTTGACCTTCTGGCTTCGGATCCCAACATAAACCTCAGCGTAGCGTCTACTTTCCACCAAACCTATCTGGCGTTTAACACCCAGAGAGCTCCCATGAACGATATTAATGTGCGCAAAGCCATTTCGCGCGCCATGAATATTCTTGAATTTCAGCAGCGTATTATCGGACGCGCCGGTTTGCCGGGAACCATTCTGCCTTTTGGTCCGGCTCTCTTCGGCGAGAATGCCGCTAGCTGGCAGTCGTATCTTAGGAATAACCAGGGTTATACTCTGGATCTGGCGGCTGCAAGGCGGCATCTTGCCAATTCGGCATATCCCAACGGCTTTAACTGCGACCTTGTCGTCAGTGAAAATTCACTTGTCAACCAGCGCGCTCTGTACATTCAGGAGTCGTTACGCGCTATAAACATCAACGTGACCATTAGGAAAATGACCGGTGACGAACAGGATGTTCACCAGATGGGAGGCGTTCTTGACGCGAACGGCAAACGGGACTACGACATGATCATCGGCGGATGGGAAGCGGATTACCCGGATCTTAACGGTAATATAGAGATCATGTATGGCTCAATTCACGCAAACGAAAGTTATAATGCCGCGGTCTACGTTAATCACGAAGTTGACAATTTAATTGAACAGCAGAGGATAGTCATTGATTCCGCCAAGCGTTTTGAAATTCAATCAAGAATGATGGATATTATCGTGAATGACGTACCCTACATAGTATTTGATTATTCCAACCGGCCAAGCGCTTTAAACAAGAAGTATACAGGCGTTGTGGTATCTTTATGGGCGCTTCCCATACAGGATGTCCGCTTCGCGAATTAGCTTTTTTTTACTGTTGCAAAACTTCAGTTTTGCAACAGTTTCCTTAGATTAAAAAGAAAAAGTGAGCATCAAGTCACTTTTTCAGAGCTTGTTCCGTAACTAACCGAGTTTTGGAACAAGCTCAGATTTCTTAAAATTTTCTATCGTCTTTTGCGCTGTGGGGACGGAACACATTCCCCCCCTTCCGGTGCATAACATACCGGAATCCATGGATCTGCCGACACGATCGGCTGCATCAACTACTTCGTGGAAGGGAAGCACCGGATCTTCGTCTATCAAAGCCCATTGGGCAAAGACGAGTGACATTACCGCTACGCTTAAAATTCTCGATCCGCAGGGCATTCCCTGACCGCCGGGAATTATGTCGCACGGCCAGCCGACAGCGTTTTGCAGAGCAAGAGACGCCGCTGATTCGATCTGCTGCGGCGTTCCGTGAAGCATTTCAACCACAGCGGCGGCGGCCATAGCGCAGCAGCAGCCGCATTCACCGGCGCATCCGATTACTTCTCCTGTGGGATTTGTTCTGGTATAGCATATAGCTCCAATTCCGGCGGCAATAAACAGTCCCCTCAGAATATCTTCATCGCTTAAATTGAATTCCTCTTTTACGGCATGTAATATACCGGAAATAAATCCGCCGCCTGAACCCATTGGACCTGGTACATCAAAGACGCCAGGACATTGCACTCTGGCGCAGGAAACATAATAAATTGATTTCGCGAATAATCCCTGTACCAGTTTTGCGTCTTTCATTTTGTTACCCCAATTTTTATAGGAGGCGGGGAAGAACGCATTTGGCGCAGGCGCTTCAGTCCCTGAAGCAATCGCGTAAATTCTTCTGTGCATTGTTTTCTGTATCCTGTTTCGCATATAATCAATAACTCTTTCGCGCGGCCAGCCTGACGCCGCTGTTTCATAATCTACAGCGACATCAAACAAAGACTTGTTCCGCTCCTTTGCTATAGCTCTCCATTGTGTCATTGTATTGAAAAGCTGCGGCTGTCTGTTTTTATTTGATATGACAGGCAGAACAGGCTTCATGACAGAATAATTTTCTTTTTTTAAAAAACTTAATGCGCCATCATCGGGTTTTTCCGGCATCTTAAACCAATATACCGTCCCTCCGTTTTGTCCAATTCCGATCCCTGTTTCCAGAACTTCATGCACCGCGTGGATTTTTTTTGTCAGTTCATTTTCAACTGCCGCGCTTTCTGGTGCTGTAACAAACAGGACGTAAGTATCGCCAAAACCGCTGAATTTATAACCGTTTACCCATACTGTTTCTACCATTCCGCCGCCTGTGGAATTCGCGACAATTGAAACTGTTTTTCCGGATATGCCTTTTATGATAAATTTCATCGCGTTACTGTGAACGCTTTCTTTCATGGAACAAATATCAATGTTATACGAAATATTCCGCTTTTTTAATATGGCCTTAATTTCAAAAAAGTCAGGATGGTCAACGGGATTACCGATTGCCCCATTCAACATTCCGGTATCTTCGTCCATTGTACCCAATGTTCCCGCGATTGAGCCGTCTTTATCCAGTTCGATGCGAATATCGGATACTTCCTCGTTCAGCAGTGAATTGCATAAAATCCCGGCGCGGCACGGCCCTGCCATATGTGAACTTGAACCAGGCTGCATAATGGGGCCAAATACATCATTAAAAAATTCCGGATATAACGCGATCATTGGTAAACCTTCCTCATAAACAAGATGGCATAAGTTTACAGTATTCACAAGTGTAAAGAATGACGGCGCGTTAAAAATAGGTCATGGCGGCGGTTATCTATCCGCCGCTGTGTTTGCGGCGCAGCAAACTGATTTGCAATCCGATTTAAATTCTTTACAATCAATCGACCTTCAACAATTTAATTCTTCATCTGACATTGCCTATGGCTTGTTATCAGGTACGTTAGACGCGGGATTTGTAGAAGCTGACAGATTAGCCGCTTTCTCCAAATTGAGCGGATTTAAACGCCTTACAGTTATAGGAAAAAAAACCTATCTTTACGGCGCGACTCTTGTTCTGCGAAAAGATTTGAATAACCGGTTAAACGAACTTGACAATCTGACAGTTGCCGCTTCCGCGCCGCATTGTGTTTTATTGGAACAAATTACGGAAGACGCTCAAAGATTCGCGGCGGATTTATCAAATTGTTCAATGCTTGCAAAACTTAGTAAACATATATTATTATAAGGCAATTAAGCATTAAGGAGATTAAGTCATTGAAAATATCTACAAAAGGAAGATATGCCCTGCGAATGCTGCTGGATCTCGCGGAGCATAGAAATGACAAGTTTATTGCGCTTAAAGAAATCGCCGAAAGGCAAAATATTTCAAAGCAATATCTGGAACAAATAATAACGATAATAAATAATTCAAAGATTCTTCGCACGAATCGAGGGAAACAGGGCGGCTATATGCTTGCAAAAGAGCCGTCGGAAATCACAGTCGGCTATATTCTGCGTATTACCGAAGGAAACCTTTCGTCTACAGCCTGCCTGGAAGGCGATATTAACCGCTGCGAGATGGCAGGAGGCTGTAAAACTTTATATATATGGAAAGAGCTTAATAAAGTTATCGCAGATTATCTTGACAGCGTTACTTTACAGGACATTTTAAATAAACATCAAAATATAGAATTTTTTGATTATGTGATTTAACTGATAATTTGGGCAATCCCTATTGACAACTTCCCCGGAAAGCGTTAATCTAACACATAGTAAATAGATATGTTTACTAAACATAAATTGACAATATAAGGAGCAGAATATGTCAAAAGATGGAACATTAAACGCACAGACAGGGTCTGCGCTTAGCAAGGAGCAGGCTTATCAGCTTGCGGATATTACCAAAACACCGCCAGGTGATAAACCGTATTTCGTACTTTTATGAGCATGAAAATTCTAACGTACACAGGGGAGCGCATGAACTTGCCGCGCGTTCGATAGACGCGTATGAAGCGGCAAGGGAAACTGTTGCCAAGTTTTTGGGAGCGCCGTCAAAAAACAATATCGTTTATGTGCGCGGAACGACAGAGGGGATAAATTTTGTCGCGCAAAGTTACGTGAAGCCAATTTAAAACAAGGCGATGAAATTATTCTTACTATTTTGGAACATCACGCGAATATTGTTCCGTGGCAATTAGTTGCGCAGGAAACGGGTGCGGTTATTAAAGTTGCTCCTGTTGATGATACAGGGCAGATAATAATATCGGAATACGAAAGATTGTTTACCGGGCGCACAAAGTTTGTTTCCATTACTCATGTCTCTAACGCTTTGGGAACAATCACTCCTGTACATGAAATGGTGTATATTGTGCATCGTTACGGAGTTAAAATTTTAATTGACGGAGCGCAGTCTGTCGCGCATACTCCGTTAAACGTAAGCGAATTGGATGCTGACTTCTATGTTTTTTCCGGTCACAAGATTTTCGCGCCGACAGGAATAGGAGCCGTTTACGGCAAATCTTCCTTGCTTGAAGAAGCGAAACCGTATCAGGGCGGCGGTAACATGATCAAAGACGTAACTTTTGAACGAACAACTTACAATCCTGCGCCAAGCAAGTTTGAAGCAGGAACAGGAAACATCGCGGACGCTGTCGGGCTTGGAGCGGCTCTTGATTACGTTATGCAATTAGGACTCCCAAACATTGCCGCCTATGAGCATGAACTTCTTGATTACGCCATGCGTGAATTAAAAAAAATAAACGGTTTACGTCTGATTGGAACCGCAAAGGAAAAAGCGAGCGCTCGGTCAACTTGTTAGGCGAATGGAAGAATTGGACAGTTCTCTCGATTCAGTTTTTTTATGCAAAATAGGTCAGCGAAGCATTATGGGAATACGCGCCTTACGCGAAGCCGGCTACAAAGGAAAACTTTTAAACTTGCAGGATGGTTTAAACGCCTGGGCAAGAGATGTTGATAATTCGATGCTGGTGTATTAATGTGTATGTGGAGGACTAATTTATGGATATAAGTACTGTCTGCATACATGGCTGTGAAAAAAAATACGATACAACCGGCGCGGTATCGGTTCCCATTTTTGCGTCTTCGACATTTGTCCACCCCGGTGTCGGGCAGAGTACGGGATTCGATTATTCCCGCGCACAAAACCCNACAAAGGAACATCTGGAACACACGGTTACAGCGCTTGAGGGTGGCGCGGATACAATTGCGTTTTCGTCCGGAATGGCGGCGGTTTCCGCGTTTATGGAATTATTTCGCTCAGGCGATCATATTATCGCGTCTTATGATTTATACGGCGGCACATTCCGCCTTTTTTCCCATATATCAGAAAAAATAGGCGTTACATTTTCTTATGCGGCGAATTTGCAGGAAATATCAGAAAAAATCACGCCCGCTACAAAAGCCGTTTTTATTGAAACACCCACCAATCCCATGATGAATGTGGTTGATATTGCGGCAGTTGCGCAGCTAAAGCAGAGGACGCATAACAACGCTAATAAAATTCTTTTAATCGTAGATAACACTTTTCTGACTCCCATTTTTCAAAGACCTTTATCTTTAGGCGCGGATATTGTTATGCACAGCGGGACAAAATATCTTGGCGGCCATAACGACACACTTGCCGGAACGTTAACTGTAAATGATAAAGATTTGTCAGAACAGCTGCGTTTTATCGCAAAAACAACCGGCAGTTGTCTTTCGCCCTTTGACAGTTTTTTGATTATTCGCGGAATGAAGACCCTTGCTGTGCGAATGGAGCGTCATAATAAAACCGCGTTAGTTGTTGCGCAGTGGCTTGCGCGGGGAGCTTCGCCTCAGGAAACACAGCAAAAAAAAATAGAGAAAGTTTATTACATTGGCTTGCAGGATCATCCTGATTATGAAATATCCTGCCGTCAGGCAAGCGGCTTTGGCGGAATGATTTCTTTTACGGTTAATGATGAACAGACGGCGGTTTCAATTTTGGAAAATGTCAAACTTATCAAATATGCCGAAAGCCTTGGCGGAACAGAAAGCCTTATCACCTATCCTCTGCTGCAAACTCATTCTGATCTTCCGCAGGAAGAACGCGAAGCGCGTGGAATAAACGGCTGTTTGCTGCGCCTATCCGTTGGCCTGGAAGCGGCAGATGACATTATACAAGATTTAAAACAGGCAATAAACGGCGGCAAGTGAAAATACATCAGGACAATATTTTTCTGCAAGGGAGATATAAAATGAAAACGCCTTTGATACAGCCAAAAGACTAAGCCGCGAAGAAGGAATACTTGCGGGCATATATTCAGGCGCGGCAGTTTGGGCTGCTTTACAGATCGCCGCAAAACCTGAAAATAACGGAAAAACCATTGTTACAATATTGCCGGATTCCGGTGAACGGTATCTTTCAACACAATTATCGAATACGGAAGATTTGTAAAATATTTTAAATTGTCGTCAGTCTCCTAATATCGGAATAAGAATACAAAAACATGTTCCAGGATTTTGTTTCAAAAATAAAATGAAACCAGTTGGAAAAATCCGCCCGCTTATAATTTTGATAGATAATAATGTGGAAAGGGCTTAACAAAGTTATTACTGATTATCTTGACGGAATTACATTACAGGATTTGCTGGATCATAATTGAGCTGATTAGAATTTTCGCCATAAATTTATTTTAAATATTTAATTTCATCTTTTTAACTCGATGGATTGCCGAACTAGACCTCATACCAAAAAATTCCAAATAGCTATCTCCCCAACTTGACGCTTTGCTTATCTTGTCCAGAGATGTATCAAATGCCGTTTTTCCTAATACTTCCATTGTATTTATATCAAGCACGCTTATTGATACATTAATAAATTGCTGTTTAAAATCGCTTTTGGGCGATACAACAGTTATAACAAGAGTGTCCGCGTTAAGCGATTTTCCTATTTCCGCTATTTTATTTGCGTCGGACCATTCGCCCGCTTCAAAATTATGCTGTTCGACTACCTTGTCGATAAAATTTGTATCGACAATTCTAAATTTGTTTTTTTTCTTATTCATCATAAGTCCGTCCGTAACGTATCCCCGTACTATTTCCGCGTTTGCAGGAGATGAAAAATACAGATAACTTAAATATTTATAATCGTTTCTCTCATTTCTTATTTTTTTATCGCGCTCCACCGCCATTACCGGAGGTTTTAAATCAACAGGCAGTACGGCGATTACCCGCTTCGGGCTTTTATCCGAACAAGCCGAAAAAGCGATAGAAAGTATCGCTGCAAAGCAGATAAACACGGCAGTTTTTATATAACGGTGGTTAAATAGTTTCATTTTATGCATTTTCTTTACACTCCTCTTCGGAAGTTTACCATTTGAAATAAAAACTTTCAATAAAAACGTACAGATTAAATATAAAAAAAATAAAAATGACTACGCACGTTTTTTCGTGCGTATACTCACGGAAAATCGTGCGTAATAAAACCATTCTAAAATTATTCCGCTTGAAAATTTCCAAATCATAAGATATATTGTTACAAAAAGAAGGTTATTATGTTTTTTAAAGCCAGAGTCATGATGATACCTGCTGTTTTGCTTCTCTCCTCTCTTGCCTTCTCTTTCTGCGCTAAAGAACGTCCCGATTCGAATACCCCGAAAAATCCTTCGCGGGAGCTGACGGAACAATCAAAAAACAAACTTGTAATTTCTGTTCTGCCTGTCGGGGTGAAGGATGCGGCAAAGACGGACGCTTTTACCGAGCATTTTTTCGGGGATAAAAACAATGCCGGCTCTCTTTCGGCGGACGCGGACTACGCTGTAAGGCAGGCGGTTATCGACGGGCTTTTGCAAAATAAAAACAAATCAAAATATACTGTTGTCGATACAAGACACATCGAAAAACTCGCAGATCAGCATCTTTTTGAGGCGGGACCGTGGTCGGACTCAAATAAAAACGCGCAAATCGACAAGGAATTAAACGCGAATGTAATCGCGCTTCTTGACGCGCAAGCGGGCCCGACCTCCTCGGTTTTGATAATATCGGTTACGCTTATGAACGTAAACACGATGGAAGTAAACGCAAAAGCGCAAGCCGAAGTCAGCGTAAGAAACGGCGCTTTCGACGCCGGCAAACTTTTAGCGTCTGTTAAAAATATGAAAATAAATTTTTAAGGAGAATTGTTATGCGGATTATCCGTTTTACAGCGTTCTTTTTAATCGCAAATCTTTTTATCGCGGCTGATGTCTGCGCTCAGCAGAAGTACGCTCTTGTTATCGGTAACGGCAATTACACGGGAGTAAGCAAACTTACAAACCCTGTAAATGACGCGAATGATATGACTGAAACCTTAAAAGGTTTGGGATTTACCGTGGAAAAAGTGCTCGACGGCGATCTTGAAAGAATGGAAAAAGCGATAATACAGTTTAGAGACCGGCTTCGCGCTTCAAGAGACACATACGGATTTTTTTATTATGCAGGTCACGGCGTTCAGGCAAGCGGCGAGAACTATCTTATTCCCGTTAACGCTAACACAATTCAAAGCGAAAGCCAGCTAAGGCTTCGCGCGGTTTCGGTTCAAACAATGATGGACGAACTGAACTCTTCCGGAAACGTGCTTAACATGATCGTGCTCGACGCTTGCAGGGACAATCCTTTCGGCTGGAGCAGAAGCGGAAGCAGAGGGCTTTCCGTTATGAGCAACGCTCCTGTGGGAAGCATCGTTGTATACGCCACAAGCGCGAATTCCACAGCGGCTGACGGCGCGGGGCGTAACGGTCTTTTCACAACACAGTTGTTAAGAAATTTAAAGACGCAGGGATTGACGATACGCGAAGTGTTCGACAGAACGGGCATGGATGTGGTTCAAGCAAGCAACGGAGTGCAGCATCCTGAAATTTCCGTTAAATATTTTGATACCGCGTATCTCGGCGAAGCGCCCAAGGGAGCTGTTCCCCCGCGAACTCCGCCGGAACCGGTTCACTCGGCACCCGTTGCGGTAACACCGGCTCCCAAACCCGCAGCACCCGCCGCGGACACAGGTCCCAAACCCGC
>JGI24695J34938_10003808_pt1 | contig 10258 bp, 8 predicted proteins | sample TergutCo191P3_FD_34938 | JGI IMG/M metagenome (IMG submission 34938) | reverse complement strand
TAAGTTTCCGCAGTTCCGCGGCTCTTTCGGGATTTGGCTTTAAGTGTTTTTTAAGGACTTCGCGGATATCATCGGCTACTTCGAATTTATCGCTTACCGTTCCGTGCTCAATATCATCGCAGTATGTTTCAAAGTTTTCGTTGATATTATCCTGCATCGCTACAAGCGTGCTTGGATTGGCTGTTACGATGATAGAAATATCCCTATGCTCAAGCCCCATGCGTATAAGACCGTAATACCTTGATCTGTACTCGCTGATGTAAAATGTTTCGTGCGGGGTTGAATATGTTTTTTTCATGAAGAACGGGACGTCACGCTGTATAACTCCCGAAATAGAACCGCACATTGTTCCGTCCGGCGCCTCTCCCTCAATTGCTTTTCCTACAATTGATAAACTGTGTCCGTAAAAAACTCTCGGCCTGTTTTTCATCATTGCGTAAAACCAAATCTGGTTCATAGTTCTGTAAACCTGTTTGTAATACATATCGCTGACGGGAATCCACTTAGGCTCTTTTGTCGTTCCGCTTGTAGTTGAATACATCTTGGGTCTGCCGGGAATTAAAATATCGCTTTCGCCGTTTTTATGCCGGTCTACATAACTTCGCAGATCTTCATAATCATTTATGGGAACATTTTTTTGATACAGATCAAAAAGTTCTTCCGGCGTTTTAGCCTTGAGAATTTCTGAGTAATTGTGTTCTTTCCCGTAAACCGTATCTTTCGCTAAAGATAGAATTCGCCTTAAAGTTTTTTCGAGAGACTTTTTCCCGTTTCTTGACGATCTTCTGAGATCGCCAATGCCTTTTCTTCCTACAATGATTAAAGCAAGTTTATTAAGCCACCATCCCTTGACTCTTCTTTCTTTCATGACAATCTTCTAAATAATAAACTTATCAGCCCGTCCCATGTACCTGCGTACATCAAGAGCGTCGGACCTTGTTTTTCATCATTTGGCTTGCGCCTGAAAGGATCAACGCGGAAATAACGCCTGCTGCCTGTTTCAAGGCAGAAGAACCTCATCCCCGCGTTAAACGCGCCAAGACCGTCCGTGTCTTCACGATCGCCGATCACGAGTATTTCTTCCGGCTGTAAATTAAATTTTTTAGCGATTTGTAAAAACGGACGCGGTGCCGGTTTTTGTGCGCCGAAGGATTCCGGTCCGTAAAGGTGGATGTGCTGCGAGTGTTCAAGCCCAAGCGCTTCCATCCGTTCAAATAAAACAGGATAATCCGAATAAACGGCGGCTTTCAAAGCGCTTTCAGGGCTTCCAAGACGCAGCATTAATTCTTTTAACCCCGGTCTTGGATGATAGTGTCTTTTAAGAATGCGTATCATTCGGGGCATATAAAAATTAAAGTACCAGTTACGCATCCGTTCCGGCTTCTTTAAACACGCTTTACCCAGCTCTGAGAAAAAAGCCCTGTAATATTTTTCCGGCGTTTGAAAATCACGCCCCGCAAACCTGTGGCGTACCAGTCTTTCGTTAAAAAGGCGCAATGAAGCGAACGGGTTTGCCGCTACCAGCCTGAAAGCGATGAGCGAATTATCAAACAACGTGCCGTCAAAATCAAAAATGATGCCTTTAATAGTGCTGAGCATTTTTTCACAGACAGATACGGGTTGATCGTTTGCGCCGCAGCCTGCTGACACATCGCAGGAAACGTATTCATTGAATCCGCTGTTTGCGGCTACTCCCGCTGTTGCGTGAAGATTAACCCATTGTATACTGGTTGGAAATTTTATCACTTTACCAGCTCTTTAAACATTGCATGCCGTTTTTCATCCTGCATAAGCAAGTTTAGCTTAAATTGACCGTCTCTGTAACCCCTGTTGATACATATTGCCTTGAACCGTTCAAACGATTCAGGACCTAAAAGGGCGGTTTCCGGCGTTTTTACGCGGTTTGATTGGCGTTTTTCTCTGTATTCTGCGTTATATTCCTGCATACATTTATCAAGCATGGCTGTAAAATCTTCCGCCTCTGTAATAGAAATGTTTTGATCCGCAAATTCAAAATAAAATTTGTAGTTTGATTTTTGCGGGTCGGCAAAGCCTACGAAGAAAGGAGCGATTTTTCCGGTCTTTTTCTCGGTTTCATGCACTGCTTCTATAAACTGCCTTTCGTGCAGTTTTTCTCCGGTAAGACTGATTGTGCCGTTTACTTTCTGTATAAACTTAATCTGCGGGAATTGATTGTAGTAACTTGATATTTCTACAAGATCGTTCATGTTGTAGCGGTAAAGACCGGCGCTGGTTGTAACTATCATACAGTAACGCTGACCTTCTTTTAGTTCGTGAATCTGTAAAATTTTCGGGTCTTTATTATCAATATCGGATTCGTGAATAAATTCAAAGTAGATTTTATGACCGAAGAGCGTTGTTTCCTGAGCGTTGCTCTTGAGCACAAGACCGCCCTTACATTCTGTGGAAACATAGCTGAACTCATGGAATACGGCGTCGGGCGGGAAGGAGTCGCGGACTTTATCGTAATAAATTTTTGTATTGCCGCAGAACCATGTGTTGATTACCTGTAAATTAGGCCAGTAATGTTTTGGGAGAACCGTGCCGAAGCGCTCTTTCAATTTGCGAAGTTCCGCAGCCCTTGCCGGATTCGGCTTTGCAAAGTCAGTGAGGCTTTTGCGTATATCGTCAGGAATGGTGAACTTGCCGCTGATTGTTCCATGCTCAATATCATTGCAATAGTCGTCAAAAAATTCATTGATATTAGTCTGCATTTCAACAAGAGTGCTTGGGTTAGCGGTAAGGAGAAGAGTGACGTCCTTCTCAATGCCGAAACGCATTATAGAATAGTATCTGGCTTTGTAATCCGGTATATAGTTAACCTCGACAGGCACATAATAGATTGACTTCATAAAATCAGGGATGTCGCGCGACATAACTCCAGAAATTGAACCGTAAACAGTGCCGTCAGGAGCGGCGCCCTCGATTGCCTTGCCGACAATGATAACAGTGGTGCCGTAGAAAACCTTATGCCTGTTCATGATCATCGTGTAAAACCAGCCTTGATTCATCTTTTTGTATACTGCCTGATAATACTGCTCGGAGACAGGAATCCATTTGGGTTCTTTGGTGGTTCCTGAGGTAGTGGCGTAAAGTTTCGGCTTGCCCGGGAAGAGGATGTTTGCTTCGCCGTTTTTATGGCGCTCAATATAGGGGCTCATATCCTCGTAGCTGTTGATGGGGACATTTTTCTGATACAGCTTAAATAACTCGTCATCGGTTTTTGCGGCGAGTATTTCTTCAAATTTGTGCTCTTTTCCGTAAACCGTATCTTTTGCCCATGATAAAGTGCCTCTTAAACATTCCGCTGATGCTTTTTTTCCGTTTTTTGACGCTTTTGTCATCTCTTTCAGGCACTTTTTACCTACAATGGTAAGAAGCAGTCTGATAAGCCACCAGTTTTTTACTTTCTCAATTTTCATATCAGCCTCCTAATTATTATTGGTATTATGAATACACATAATATTGCAAAAAACGCCTTTTTGTCAATATTTTATATAATTCCATATAACCGCTTTTATTTATAATTATGGAGTTGTTTTTCTGCCTTTGTAAAGCCCCCTAGCCACTATCCTGTCCCTTTTGTATAATACTGTTATGGCGTATCTATACGAAACTCATCTGCATACAGCCGAAGTCTCAAGATGTGCGGTTTCAGGAGGAGCCGATTACATTGCGGGATACAAGAAGAAAGGCTATGCCGGAATCATTGTGACGGATCACTTTTTTAACGGGCATTGCGTGTTATCACGCAAACTTCCGTGGGAAGAATGGGTAAACCGTTTCTGCCGCGGGTATGAAAACGCTAAAAAAGAAGGTGAGCGCCAGGGGCTTGATGTTTTTTTCGGCTGGGAAGAAACTTTTGACAGCTGCGACGATTATTTGATATACGGGCTTGACAAGGAATGGCTGCTTAATCATCCTGAAGTGCGTACATGGACAAGGGGAGAGCAGTACCGCGGCGTTAAAGCCGCCGGAGGCTGCGTTGTGCAGGCTCATCCGTTCAGGCAGCGTTACTACATTAACCGCGTAATTCTTTCGGCAGGCTGCGTTGACGCGGTTGAAGCAGCAAACGGAGGGCACGATGACCCGTCATATGACGCTCTCGCCTGCCGTTACGCGAAAAAACTTGGGAAGCCGATTACAGCCGGAACTGATATTCACGACGCGGATTCAATATATTACAGCGATATTTTCGGAGTATATTCGGAAAAAAAGCTGAAAAGCATTGATGATTATGTAAAAATGATTTTAAGCAATAATGCCGCCGGCGTAAAAACAGAAGAAGGCAGGCTTGAATTTCACGGACATGAGAACGTAATTCTTCCTGTGGAAATACGCGATGAGAATGACAATGTAACCGGCAGGCATTGGAGGGAATTAGTTTATGACGAATAACGATGCGTTACGTGAAAATAATATCAAGGAACATTCGCCTGATGTTCCGCCGTGTTTCGCTGTGCCTGAAAGAATTAAAGAATTAAGAGAGATCCTCGGAATCAGTGCTCTTGACATGGCGAAAGATACCGGCATCTCTTTTGATACTTATAATAAATATGAAAGCGGAGAGACGGATATACCGATCAGCGTTTTGTATACAATCGCAATCCGCCTTGGAACGGATGTTACGGTTCTTTTAACCGGAGAAGAAGCGAGAATGGAAAGCGCCGCTGTTTGCCGCAAGAATAAGGGCGTTCAGATTGAGCGCTATCCGGGTTATGAATATTCAAGCCTTGCTTATAATTTTAAGCACAGAACGATGGAGCCTTTGCTTGTGTCGCTCGATTCATCAAAGCCTGAGGCCGCTCCCGTTTCTCATTCGGGGCAGGAATTTAATTTTGTTGTTGAAGGCAAGGTGAAAGTTACCGTAGGAAAGACAGGGCATATTTTATGTTCAGGGGATTCGATTTATTTTGATGCGCGGATCCCGCACGGGCAAAGCGCGGTAGACGGATCGGCGCAGTTTATAACGATAATTCAGGAATAATGCTTTTTTTAGCGAAATAGAGGTTAATAATGAACGAAATACTTTCACGCTATCTTCCGCGTATAGAATTTGACAGTTACGAAGATTTTTATATAAACTACGCCTGCAAAATGCCCGCTGATTTTAATTTCGCGTACGATGTTGCTGACGAATGGGCAAGACTTCAGCCTGAAAAACTTGCGCTCCTCTGGACAGACGATACTGGAATAATAAAGACTTTTACTTTTTCCGATATGAAACGCCTCTCCGATAAAGCGGCTAACGCGCTTATGGCGTTAGGTGTAAAGAAAGGCGATGTGGTAAAACTCATCTTAAAACAGCGTCCCGGCGTGTGGGTGCTTATGTGCGCTCTTTCAAAAATAGGAGCTGTCTGCATCCCCGGCACATATCAGCTTACTTCCAAAGATTTGGAATACCGCTGCAATATCGCCGATGTAAAACTTTTAATAACGATTGACGACAGTGAACTGCTTGAAAATATCGCTATAGCGAAACCAAACTGCCCGAAGCTTGAAAAAATCGCCGTAATCGGAAAAACAATACCCGAAGGTTTCATTGATATGCGCGCCGAGATAGAAAAAGCGCCGGAAAGTTTTACAAGAATCCCTACAGAGACAAAAGACCCGATGCTGATTTATTTTTCGTCAGGCACTACGGGGCTTCCAAAGATGGTGCTTCACAATCATTCGCTTCCGTTAGGCCACATCGTCACCGCGAAATACTGGCATTGCGTTGAGGATAACCGTGTCCACCTGACGCAGACAGATTCAGGCTGGGCAAAGTTCGCATGGGGGAAAATTTACGGACAGTGGATTTGCGGAGCGGCTGTCGGCGTTTACGATACCGAGAAATTTACTCCCAAAGGAATGTTAGACGCAATTCAAAGATTAAAGCCGGCCTCCTTCTGCGCTCCCGCGACTGTTTTCCGTTATCTGATAAAAGAAGACTTATCAGGCTATGATTTTAGTTTTATCCGCCATACTTCCGTAGCAGGGGAGCCGTTAAGCCCCGAAGTTTACAATAAATTAAAAGAACTGACAGACCTCGAAATCCGCGAAGGCTTCGGGCAGAGCGAAACTTCAGTAATGGCGGCTGTTTTTAAATGGCTGCCTGTAAAGCCAGGCTCTATGGGAAAGCCCGCTCCTCTTTTTGATCTTAAACTGTTAGGTGACGACGGAAAAGCCTGCGATGAAGGAATAGTAGGCAATATGAGCATCACTGCCGCCGGAAAAAATATGTACGAAAATAAAACCTGCGCTCCTCATAAAATGCCGCCCGTAATCGGCGATTCTGATTTCCCCGGTCTTTTCCGGGGCTACTGGAGGGACGAAGAGGTAACCTCGAACTGCTGGAGTAACGGAATCTATCAAACAGGCGACATGGCGTTCAGAGATGACGACGGCTATCTGTGGTTTGTAGGCCGCAACGATGATGTGATAAAATGCTCAGGCTACCGCATCGGTCCGTTTGAAGTGGAAAGCGCCCTTATGGAACACCCCTCAGTCCTTGAATGCGCCGTCACCGCCGCTCCCGATCCGATGCGCGGACAGGTAGTAAAAGCGACCATCGTTCTCGCTCGCGGCTTTGCCCCCTCGCAGGAATTGATTCAGGAACTTCAAAATCACGTAAAGCGCGTAACAGCGCCGTACAAATACCCGCGCATCATTGATTTTGTTCCCGAACTGCCCAAAACCATCAGCGGAAAAATAAAACGGATGGACATACGGAAAAAAGATTTTAGCTAATTGAGCCTGTTCCAAAACTCTTTACAATAAACTCGGATTTAACGTAGTGACATAAAGTAAAAATGCTATTCGTACGCGGCAGAGTTATACTTTATATCTTCATATAATAATGTGAAAAGGAAGTTATGTGAAATGTCTATTGTATGATTTAAAATATTGTATTATACTGTATATTATTAAGGAAGATGTAATGTTTAAAGGGTTGTCGGAAAAGCAAAAAGCGATATTGGAATACGAAATTATATCAAATAGCACTAGAGTTTTAATTGCTAGATTATTTAGACATGCAACTCGTAGAGAAGATGCTGATTCAGATATTGAAATAATACATAAAAATAGAATAATTAATATTGCAAGAACTATAGAGGGATTGCCTCTATATGTATTGGAATCTGATGGGGATGGATATTATCTACCAGCTGAAAAAGCATGGCACTTTGGCGAACTTGAAATAATTCCTAAGAGACAAAATACCATAGAATTAATTGAAACTTTATGTGATATTGCTGATGAAAATATTATACCCACTGAAGAAATTAATGCAATTTTTGAGAACGATAATTCAAAATTTATTATTGAAAATAATCATAACATTATTGAAATAAATATTATTGAGTGCAAAGACATACCTGATGATGATATAAAATCAGAGCATCCAAATATTAGAAAATTAATTGAAAGAATGGAGTTTATGTATAGTAATAATGATTTTGCTGGGGTATTACATTCAAGTGCAACTATATTTGAGACTTTAGCAAAAGACCTATTAAAGAATCCTTCTATTGAAAATAAATCTTTTGGAGGATTTTTTACAAGTTATAGAAATAAATCAAAATTGTCTGAGACGGTAATAGATACAATTGAAAATATTTATAAAAAAAGAAATACTGAACCTTTAGCTGGACACGGGTCAACACTTCCTCCAAACATTTCAAATGATGAAGCTGTATTACTAATTGAAATGACAAAAGCATTTATCAGAATGGAAAGAAGATTAAACGAAACAGTATTAAAAAATATTTGAAAAAACTATAGGCACATCGCTTAACAAACGGTAACTGCAAAATGTCCTGTTCGGCGGCTCGGGGTTCGGTCGGCTAGGTCGGTCGCCTTCAGCTCGCTCCCACGCCTCTTTCCACCACATTTTTTTGTGCTCGTTAAATGCTTCGCATTTTCCTTATCGAGCGCAAAAAAAAACGTAAGTTACTTAGAACGTTATGCGAAATAATTATTGAATAAAATGTTTACAAAAATAAATCCTCTTTTTCTCTAAAAACAAAAAAAAGGGATACTTGACATAAGAATTATAGATATATATAGTAAAAAAGACCTATAAAAGGGGGTATTTTGGCAAAAGGCAAGGAAAAACAGTATATATACATTGTTCAGGCTTCACTAGAACCCGCAAAATGCAAGATCGGAAAGACTAATGACCTAGATCGGCGTTTAAAGGAATACAACAGTATGACTGGCAAATCCAAAAGACAATATTTACCAGTTTTTATTCACTTGTGAAACAAAGGATATGGTACAGTTGGAAAATGCCATAAAAGAAGAATTTTCCACACACAGAGAAGAAAAAAGCAGGGAAATATATTTTTATAATACTCCGTTCTTTAATGATTATGTAAATTTCATAAAAAGTAATAAATTATTTGTAAAAGAAATATTTACAAAAGCAGTAGAAACAAAAAAAGTTATAAAAATAGTGGAAAGGACTAAACCTTCTCTTGAGGAAAGGGGAGTTTCAAAAAAGGATATATTACAAAAAGCGCAAAAAGCAAAAAATGATGAATTTTATACACGATATGAAGATGTAGAAAAAGAAATATCAATGTATAGTAAAACAATTTGGAAGAATAAAGTTGTTTTTTGTAATTGCGATGACGCGGTTGACGCGGACGAAAAAAAAACTTCAGCTTTTTCTTTGTATTTTATAAAACACTTTAAGGAATTAGAATTAAAAAAATTAATTTGTACTCATTATGTTAATCAACAGCCCGATCTCCCTTTTATTGATCTTTTTGATCAAGGTCCAAAGGGGTATATCTTTACAAAAAAAGGTTACAGAGAATTTGGAAAAAAGGAATATCCAGATAAATATAACGGTAGTTTTGATCATCCTCTTTCCGTAAAAATACTAAATGAAGAAGCAGATATTGTATGTACAAACCCGCCGTTTTCAAAAGCAAAGGAGTATTGGGAACTTCTCATTGGTAGCGGAAAAAAGTTTTTAATTGTTTCTGGTGAAACAAATGTAAAAAATGATTTTTATATTCCCTATTTTATAAATAGAAAGGTATGGGCAGGATATAATGATTTACGCTGGTTTTTAACACCTAAAAGAGAATTAACTAGAGCAGCGGCTTTTTGGTTTACAAATATTCCAATAAGAAGCAGACCAAAAGCAAAAAATCTTAAAATAATTCCGTTAAAGGATATACCAGAAAAGTATAAAAAGTATGACGACAAAAAAACTTTGTTAGTAGATTATTGTTATATCCCGGAAGATTATAAAAAGCCTTTTGCAGTATCAACTACTCCAATATTAAGCGGATTATTAGATAAAGGTTTTATAATAGTAAAAGAAAAACAATATAGACCATATATAAATGGTAAAGAGGCTTTTGCAAGAGTGTTAGTGCAGAAAAAACAATAAAAGGTTTATTGGTTAAAGACGGCAAACCTTCACTTAACAAACAATAACAGCTGCGCCGCCGAAAAGCAGCGGCAGTTACTTAGAACGTTATGCGAAATAATATTTGAATAAAATATTTATAAAAATAATAAATTATTAAAATTATTTATTGTATAAAACAAGATAATATTGTAAAATAATATCATATAAGGAGTTCCCAATGAGAAATGATCCAGGTGATATACAAGTATTTAATGTTGGTTCAAGTAAATTTACAGGCGATAAAAACGGCAAAGGGATATTAAAATGGTCTGATGGCGATATATACGAGGGTGATTTTATTGATGGATTATTTCACGGGAAAGGAAAATTTAAAACGAATGATTATATATACGAAGGTGATTTTTTTGAAGGGGAATTTTGCGGAAAAGGCAAAATGATATATAATGACGGAAGGATTTATGAAGGTGATTTTGCATATTTTAAGGAACATGGAAAAGGTAAAATGACATACCCGGATGGTAGAGTTGAAGAAGGTGAATGGAAAGATGGTCACTCTCATGGAAAAGGCAAATTAACTTTTAAAAATGGCGATAAATACGAAGGTGATTTTTATTCCGGAATGTTTTACGGAAAAGGTAAAATGATATATAATGAAGGAAGGATTTATGAAGGTGATTTTTTATATGATAAAAAAAATGGAAAAGGTAAAATGACATACCCGAATGGGAAAGTTGAAGCAGGCGAATGGAAAGATGATAATTTTATAAAATAGAGGCTTTCCCAAAACCCCTAACAAAAAAAAGCCAGATACTTCAAAGCCGCCAGACAAAGGACAGCGGAGAAAAGAACGAATGAAATTTTAGC
>JGI24695J34938_10003807_pt1 | contig 10261 bp, 9 predicted proteins | sample TergutCo191P3_FD_34938 | JGI IMG/M metagenome (IMG submission 34938) | reverse complement strand
GGCGGGATGCGTGCCTGTTTGTATCGCATAATTTTCGGCGGGAAGACCGTAAGCGTCAAAACCCATAGGGTGCAGAACATTGTAACCGTTCATGCGAAGGAAGCGGCAATAAATATCTGTGGCTGTGTAGCCTTCGGGATGACCTACATGCAGCCCCTGTCCCGAAGGATACGGAAACATATCAAGCACATACCTTCGCTTTTCTTTGGGGACTTTAGAGTCTTCGGTTGTTTTAAAAGTTTTGTTTTCTTCCCAAAACTTCCGCCACTTGGGTTCAATTGTTTCAAAAGGATACTTTGCCATAATGCTGTATTATAGAAAAAAAATAAATTATTGTCAGTGAGTCGGGGCTGTCCGAGAAGTTGGTTACTTCTCTTCCAGCCCTTGTTTTTTCTCCTATTTCTGCGAAATAGTACGAAAAAATAGTAATTAGGAAGCTTTTCCAAAAACTGAAGTTTTGGAAAAGACTTAGTTTTTAATTTCCGACGGCTCGCATCATCGCGCGGATTACTTCCGCGCTTTCTTCCGAATTTGGCTGTCCGTTTGCGCGGTTAAAAATTCCGAGCTGACCTTTTGAGTATTCCGATCCATTGAACGATCCGTTATCCCAATATACCGGAATCATACCGATACTTTTTGCTTTGGAAAAAACATATTCGATCCAGCTGATTCTGCTTGTTCTTGCCGCCGCTATCTGCGCGGCTGTCATTACAGAGCCGTCTTCGAGTTTGCCGGAAACGCGCGTAGGACCGATTTCGCCGATTATAACAGGTACGTTATTATCAGTATATGTTTTTTTTATCCGAGCGAATAGATTGTCAACCGCTGATTTTTCATCTAACGTTCCCCAATTCGGTTCTACGCCGTCATGAAACGGCTGAGGATCATAATAATGAAAAGTTACGATTTGTCTGCCGGAAGCGCTGTCATCGGGAAGCTTGAAATATTTTCCGACATCCCATCCCTGATTCGCGGCGGGACCCCACGCGTATCTTCCGTCGGGAAGAAGCGCCTCGGGGTTGGAAGCGTAAGACGGGTACATCAGATAACGTTTTTCGTTGTTGCCGCCTGAAGAACGAACGGCATTTGTAAACATCTGATTCCATTCATTTAAAATATCAATCTGTATTTTCGGATTCGCCCTGAACGAGCCGCTCCAGCCCCAGCCGCCGTCCTGCACTTCGTTCATCGATTCGAATATTAAATAATCGCCGTAATTTTTAAAGAAGCCGGCAATCTGCATCCATACCTTAAAATATTTTTCTGTTATGCGCACTTTTTCCTGCGCGTTTGCCGCGGCTTTCCCGATTAAAAGCCAGCCGTGATCAAAGCCGTCATCATGGTGCATGTTGATAATCACCCTGAGTCCCGCGTTATGCGCGTAACCGACGACTTCCGCAACGCGTAATAGCCATGCTTCGTTAATCTGATAATGAGGCGCCTCTCCGATCTGACCTGTCCATGTTATCGGAATGCGCACTATATTAAAACCCTGCGCTTTAATTCCGCTAAACAAAGCCTGATTCGCCTTGGGATTTCCCCATGCTGTTTCTTCCGACTTCGGGCTTCTGTAGCTCCATGTATTCAAAGCGTCAAGGGTGTTTCCAAGGTTCCATCCGACAAAAATTTTTTCGTCATAAAAATACTGTTTCGCGGTTTTTTCGGACATTGGCTGCGGTGACGAAGGACCAATCGGATTTTCGGGAATTACCGGAAAATCACCTGCATTATTATTACAGGAAGCGCTTAAAAAACAAATAAAAGTAAAACTTATAAACAAAAGGAAAATTGTTAATTTCCAGATTGGTACGGACAGCCGCACGATACATTGATTTTTATTATTCATAATAGTAGTATTGTAACATATTTTTATCTAACGGAGTGAAAAAAATGGAACTTCTAAACATGCTTCAGGAAAAAACAATTAAAGATTTAGACTTGTCAAATTTTGATTTTTTTCAAAATCAAATAAGTTTCGCGGGAAAGCAGCTTGAAAGCGTTATTTTTTCCGATAATAAAACTTTAAAAGACGTGTCATTTAACAAAGCCGTGTTAATTGACTGCGTATTTGAAAGATCAGCTTTGGATTCCTGCGATTTTACAAGCGCCGAAATAAAAGGTACAGGAGCGGCAAAGTACGCTTCGTTTAAAGACGCGAAAATTTACAAAACAAAATTCAGAAACGCTGTGATCGATGTCTGCGACTTCCGTTACGCTGATATTATTGATTGTACATTGCAGGGAGCATTGATAAAATACACCGATTTTTACAGAACGGCGTTTAAAGGCATAACAGTTTTTCAGGACGCCAAGATCGAATCATCAAGCTTAAATTATATTTCGTTCGAAACATTTTGCATAACGTGCGATAACTTGCAAAAAAACGAAGCCGGCGCGTCTTTGGTGCAGGAAAACGAAGCTGTCTACAGGGACTTTCTTGGAAAATGGATCAGAAAAGACAATGTAAAAAATGAAATGTCAATTATCGCTGACGGACTCGCGTCAAAATACAGAGAAGCTGAAAGAATTTACAGGCAGTTAAGCGCGTTATGGGAAGATAAGGGCCACAATAAAGACGCGGAGTGGGCGTACATTCAGGGAAAAAGAATGGAGCGCAAGAGAATGTTATACGAAAGCAAAACAAATAAAATATCAAATAAAATAAAAGCTTTTTTCAGTTTTTTAATGGATTTAATTTCGGGGTACGGTGTCAGTTTATCAAGAGTTTTTATTTCTTATATGGTGTTAGTTGCGCTGTTCGGATTAATCTACAATATTTTAACAGGAATTAATTTCGGCAGCAGCCTTGTGTTAAGCGTCGCATTTACATTCGGCGCAATGGACGCAAGCCCGTACAGCGCGGCGGCTCCCATAATCGAAGCAATATCCGTTCTTCAAACAGGAATCGGAATGCTGCTTACAGGATTCATGGGATTCATCGTAGCGAATAAAGTGAGGAAATCTTAATTAATTATATTTTTTAATCATCAATAATCTTAACCATATTTTTCTTCCCCATTAAATATGATTTTGTTATAAACATTTCTATTACTTTGGTTACGTCTTCGGTGTTTTTGCCGAAAACTTTTTTAGATAAATCAATTAATTCTTCCACCACATCAACAGATTCCAATTTTTCTTTCAATTTATCCAATTCCATATTTGCTCCTTGTTTTACAAATGACTTTTGTAAAAATCAATAAATAAAAAATTGTAAGTTTTTTTAAAACCTTCTGTACATTCTCCATAACATATCAGAATATGTCAAGGGGAATATCACGCTAAATTTGAGCCTTCGCCGATAAAAACGTTTTCACCAATCTTCGCGTTAGCGCCGATATTCGCGTTTTCGCCGATTCTTACATTATCTCCGATTACGGCGTTCTCGCCGATCTCCGCGTTTATGCCGATGCATACGCAGCCTCTAATAACCGCGTTGTGTCCGATACTCGCGCTGTTGCCGATGTTTACATTATCGCAAATATCCGCGTTCTCGCCGATACTCGCGTTATTGCCGATGTTAGCGTTGTTGTAAATTTTCGCGTTATGACCGATGTCCGCGTTATTGCCGATGCTGATATTATCGCAAATATTCGCGTTCTCGCCGATTTCAGCGTTGTTTCCGATTGAGGCATTATTGGAAATATTCGGGCTATGACCGATAACGGCATTATCACCAATGCTTACATTATCGCATATTTTTACTTTTTCGCCGATTTCCGCGTTATCGCCGATACTTGCGCCGTTGGAGATGCAGACATTATTACCAATAACTTCGTTATCGCCTATCGCCGTGCCGCCGCCGATATTTGTATTATCTTTAATCATTTTATTAACTCCCGAATTTACGTTTTACCAATAAAATTATCGAATAATAAAATTTATTTGTCAAGTTTAAAAAGCAGACTGTTTGAACACAGCCTGCTTCAATGTTAAAATTTTCACGTTACTTTAAAACGCGAAACTTCACCGATTAAAACGTCGATTCCTTCGCGGTTTTTGCCGCTGATTTCGTTAACATGATTTACGGCAACATTAATTTCATTCGCGCCGCTTGCCATTTCGTTCATGCCGTATTCGATTTCCTGCGTCGCTTTTTCCAAATTTTCGCTTTCGCGGATTACCTCGCGCGCGTTATGAAGCATTTCTTCCGATCCGCAGCTTACCTGACGGGTAATATCGTTTACTTTGCCGACACCTTCCAGAATTTGCTTGCTTCCGATTCCCTGTTCTTCCATCGCGTGAAGAATATTTTCTTCCTGCTCCGCTACAATTTTTACATTATCATCGATAGCGCCGAACTTTGTTAAAACATTTTCTGTTGATTGGGAAATTTTCTCGATGGAGCTTTTTATTTTTTTAAGAACAACATTAATCGTCTTGGACTGCTCGCTCGAGCTTTCCGCCAGTTTGCGGATTTCATCGGCGACAACGGCAAAGCCTTTGCCCGCTTCTCCCGCGTGCGCAGCTTCTATCGCCGCGTTCATCGATAAAAGACTTGTCTGACTCGCGATATTTTCCATAACAGAATTAATTTCCATTAAGCCCTCTGACTCCTTGAATATTTCGCGGATATCTTCGGTAACTTCCTGCATACTGCTGCGCCCGATTTCCGAAGCGTCTTTTAATGTTTTTACATTGTTTGCGTTGCTGATAACAGTCTTTGTTACAGAGTTTGTATTTGCGACCATTTCTTCGATAGCGGAAGACGCCTGAGCGACATTTTGGGTTTGTTCATGAACAAGTTTATCCAGTTTGTTGATATTGCCGACAACCTGTTCCATTGTCGCATGAGTCTGGCTTACGCTCGCGCTCTGGTTTATCACTCTTCCTTTAATACTCTGAATATTAGAAGTGATCTGATTTATCGCGGCGGCAGTTTCGGTCATATTACCGGCAAGGTCTGTTCCGACGCCGGACAATGTAACAGATTCATTTTTAATCGATAGAACAAGATTTTTAATTTTATCTAACGTATTATTAAAATATTTTGCAAGGTCGCCGATCTCGTCAGCTGATTTAATCGAAATTGTTCTGGTTAAATCACCTTCACCTTCGGAAATATCTTTAAGAGTTTCAGTTACAGAAACCAGCGGTTTGGTGACATAATGCAGAATAAAATATGTAATTACAGCTCCTACAAGAACCGCGATGACTGCAAATATAACAGTAAATTTGGTTATATCATGAACAGGTTTTAATATAAGAGATTCTGAAGCTCCTACCAGTATCGACCATGTTTGATCCGAGTTGCCGATCTTGAACGAATGCAAAGACATTATAATATTATCGTCAAGCGTCGGATCATAAGCTCTGCCTTTAAAATATGTGCCGCTCTTAATCGCTTCTATCGCCGCCGGTTTACTGTCGCCGTATTCCACATCGACTTCCTGCATCATCTTGCCTATTCTTTCCGGAATAAAATGCGCAAGAATCGCTCCATTGCTTGAATACATCACCATTATGGCGATATGATCGCTTCCATGCATTGTTTGTTCCAGCGTAGGCTGAATCACAGCGATATCAAGAAGACATCCTACAGCTCCTATTACTTCATTAGTGTCCGGATGTATAATCGGCACTTGTATTAAAAGCCCGTAAGTATTTTTACCGTTGATAACAAACGGAACAGGATTATCAAATCTGTCCCTTCTTGCGTCAGAACCATTAAGATGTATCATTGTATTTTCAATATCAGTGCTTGCGCGGTAAGTGATGCTGCCGGTTTCTTTGGTGACAGTCATGGCGTACTGCCCGGTCGGGCTTGATCCGACTCTGCCTATGTATTGATCATCCATACCGTCAAGAGCATTTGGTTTCCAGATTGAATAAGTCAGCCCCCATGCGTTATTTTCAAGCAAGGCGCCTTTTAACAAGCTGTCCAATTGATCGCGTCTTGTTTCGGCAGGCAGGCTTTCAAAATCTTCCATCATCGCGCCAATCGTATTCAGCGCGCGGATATGGCTGTCTTCTCTGCCTTTCCAATAATTGACTTCTCTCTCAACTATGTGCTCGAGATTTTCCATACTTAAGTCAAGACTGATATCCGTTGCTACACGCAGAAGTAATACCGCGATTCCTGTTACAATGACCGCGACAATAGCAATTACCATAAGGCTTAATTTAATTTTTAATTTCATTTTCTCCTCCTTTGAGCAATTATGAATCCCCTCATAATATAATTTAGGAATTCATAATAAAGCCGGCAAGGAAAAAAATAATAATTTATATAGAAAGAAGTAACATTTTTTTTTAAATTTACGTTTTTTCTGTGTAAATTTGAGTAATTATTTCTTCCATGGGGAGTTCCTTTACAGCAATATCGGAAAAAATAGTTTCGCGCGAAAGTTTTTCGATAAAATTTCCGATTTCTGTTTTTGATGTATCGACTTCCAGCGTAATTTCTAAAGGTGATTTTTGCTCCAGCACCCTGACGCTCTCCGAGAGTATCGATTTTTCGGCATCGAACGGTTTTGTCAGCACAAGTTCGACAATTTTCTTTTCGCCTAAGTTAAGCTGAAGATGATGCAATGTGTCATCAAAAACTTTAACGCCGTGATTTATTACAATCACATGATTTGCAAGCTGTTTTACATCTTCAAGATCGTGAGTTGTAAGAATAAAAGTAGTGCCGGAATTATTTAATTTTTGAATGAACTCGCGGATTTTTCCTTTCGCGATTACGTCTAGTCCGATAGTCGGCTCATCTAAAAAAACAATTTTAGGTCTGTGAAGCATCGCCATGATAAATTCGCACTTCATCCGCTCGCCGAGTGAAAGCACCCGCGTCGGTTTGTGCATAACTTCTTCGATTTCGAATAACACCGATAATTCATCTAAGCGCGATTTATAATCATTCATGGTAATCCCGTAAATGGCGCGGTTCATGTTAAAGCTGTCAACAGGCGGAATATCCCAAACAAGCTGGGAGCGCTGTCCGAACACGGCGCCGATTTCGCGCACATATTTTTTTCTGTCAGCGTAAGGCTTAAAATTAAGCGCGTGAATTTCTCCCGTTGTAGGATACAGAGCGCCGCAGAGCATTTTTATCGTAGTTGATTTCCCCGCTCCGTTCGGACCGAGTATTCCGCAGATCGATCCTTCTTCAACGTTAAACGAAACCCCGTCGACAGCCCTTACAATCACTTTTTCGCGCTTGAAAAAGCTGCGCACGGTTTCACCTAACGAGCTCCCCCGCTTGTATGTCGTATAAATCTTACTTAAATTCTCAACCTTTATAATTATATTGCTCATTTATCACTCCTATTCCCTTATTCCCTACTCCCCATTCCCCACTCCCTAAATTATCCCCCAACTCCTTCATATAACTTCACCATATGCTGATACAGCCACACTCCGAAAATCATAAACAAGAAACATGGTATTACAGCGAAAAACGCAGCCGGATCGAGCCGTCCCAAAAGAGCGCTTGCCGGGAAAAAACCAATCATCGCGACAGGAACGGCAAAAGCGGCGATTGCCTGTATCGCCTTTGGAAAAATTGTCACAGGATATTTTCCGAAGGTAAGTATGCTGTCAAAAATTTCAGGGATGCGCGAATTGCCTACCCACTTGAACGAAGTCGCCGCCATGAGCATCTGCATTCCCGCCATTACGGCAAATCCCGCCGCGAACAAAAGTAAAAATTGAGGGACAGCGGCAAGCGAAACAATTCCCGTATTCGAAAGAGCGATGCCGAACAATACGCCGCCTCCGATAATTAATCCGAAACTTCCTGTATCAAAATTAGTTACGATCAAAAACAGCAGCGGATTGACAGGTCGCAGCAGTACAATCTCGAAACTGCCTTCGCGTATATGCTGCATTGTATTCCATAACACTCCGCTGAACATGATACACGCGATTCCGTTAGACAAAGTAAAAACCGACTGCATCAGAAGCACTTCCCAAAAATTCCATCCGGGAAAACTCGCTCCCGCTCTGTAAATTAAAATCGTAACAAGCGGAAACAGAATGTTAAACCCAAGCGTAATTAAAAGAGATAAAATAAAATTGAGCCTGTAAGTAAGCTCCCGCGCAATCGCCGTCTTTATACACTCACCGTATATAATTAAATATTTTTTCATCTATTCCCCGCTTAAGCGCCGACAGCGGTGAATTGTTTTATCGCCGCTTTGTACATCAGTTCCGAAATTAAAAACACAATTAAAACAGCGGCAGCCTGAATACCGACAATCTGCGGAAGCGAAAGACTGATGTCACCTAACGAATAATTTCCGAGAAACACCATCGCCGGAACATACACCGTATACTGGAACGGCAGAAAAAATTGTATAACCTGAAGCGGAACCGGAAAGAAAACAAGAGGAATCAGCATACCGGAAAAAATACTTCCTGCGAGCGAATAGACAGACCTGATTCCTTCCGACTGCACAAACCAAAACGATGTCATGCCGATGCAGTAATTAACAAAAAAATTCATAAAAAAAGCGAGCGCGACAGAAAGCGCAGCCCATCCGAAATGAGCGGGTCTCATGTCAATTTTAAAAAGCAAAGTAAAAATTAAAAGGCACGGAATAAACTCGACGATAAAACCCAAAGTTCTGTGTCCGATTTTCTGCGAGAGCGCGAAAAAACGGTGATTGAGCGGACGCAGCGCGAATGTTAAAAATTTACCGGTTCGGATCAGCATGGATAAATTCCAGTCCGCGAAATCCATCGTAAGATAACCGATCAGCGCCGTTACGCCGAAATAGCGGATTATCTGCGTATACTCGATGCCGTTTAACGTTCCCGCGCCGCCGTAAACAGCAGTCCAGATAAAATACAGCACAATAAAATAAATTGGACCGACTAAAATCGAAACCATGGAATGGGTGCGGTAAGCTCCCCATTCCTTGTAAGTTACGAACGCTACAGCTTTGCAGACATCAATTTTATGCTTGAGCGAATTTAATAACATTTATTTTATCTCTTTCCTTAGCCTTTAAATAATACCCGACCATATTACATTCTGCACGCTGAATTGCGCTCTGTTAAACCAGCCTTCTTTCGCGAAAGGAACAATCCACGCGGCGACAAATTCTTCCTGCGGATCGATGTAAAGCGAACACGCGCCTGAGCCCTCATGCATAAATGTTCCGGTTGAGTGCGAAAACGCAGGACCGTTACGCATATCGAAACCGATTCCGTAACTTCTGTCCGTTTCTTTTCCGCCCCAAGTATAGTTCGGCATATTGTATAACGCGCGGGTTGTCAATTTTTCAATGGCTTTTCTTCCGATGATTCTGGTGCCGTTTAACGTACCCTTACTCAGCGCCATGTTGCCGAAAATGTTTAAATCGTAAACAGTGGATTCAAGACCGCCGCCTGTTGACGGAATTTTCAATTTGTCTCCAATCCATAAATCATCATCATTAAGAGTTCCGTTAATAATTTTATTATTCCATGTTTCGCTGTCTTCATCGGTAATAATATAACGTTTCGCTCTTTCGGGCGTTGTATCAAAAGATGTATCCTTCATACCGAGCGGTTTACAAATATTATCTTCGATATACTTGTGAGCGTGAATACCGGTGAGTTTTTCTATCATCGCTCCGATAATTACAAAACCAAAACTGTTATACGCCCACTCGGTATCAGGTTTTACTCTGAAGCCGTTTCCTATTGTGCTTAACGCCGCTGTGATCCAGTCAAAATCTTTTTTCTTGTCTTCATCACATGATTTGTATGCGTTAGCTATCATATCCCAGTAGTTGCTTTGATACTTATTTTCAAAGCAGCCGCCGTCAGCGTGCATCCCTGAAGTATGAGTCAATAACTGAAAAGGCGTTACTCCGTTAAACGGAGGCGTGTTAAACTGAGGCAGTACTTCGCCGACCGGAGTATCAAGGCGCGTAATGCCGTCTTCGACAAGTTTCATAAACGCCACGGCGGCGAAAACTTTTGTAATCGAAGCGATGTAACGCACCGAATCAGGCTGTACCGGAGTGCTGTCATCCGGGCGGAAAGATTTTTTTCCGATGCCGTTGTTCGCGAAAATTTTTCCCTTACGTGAAAGACAATAGGTCGAACATTGAATTTCACCGTCATCAATGAGGCGCTGAAAGTGGGTGTTCAGCACATCAAGCCGCTTTTCATTGTAACCTGCTTCCGACGGCTTACAATCAATTTTTCCTGCTGTAAATAACATAAAAACTCCTTAAAGTTAATGATGTTGTTCGATAACTTCAGTTATTGAACAACTTCCTTGTAAAAATGCATTTTTGTAAAGCTTTAGCTTGAAAAAATGCAGGACTTG
>JGI24695J34938_10003806_pt1 | contig 10263 bp, 9 predicted proteins | sample TergutCo191P3_FD_34938 | JGI IMG/M metagenome (IMG submission 34938) | reverse complement strand
AAGATGGAGATTGCGGCGGCAATCAATTGTCCAAGCCTCGTTTACGTGCCCGTTCGCGGGAATCAGCCGGAAGCAGTCCGCAATCTGCCGGAACGTGTCCTTTGGGAACGGGTCGTCGGCGTGTTGAAAGAACTCGGTCCCATGGCGGCGGCACTGAATACGAATGTTGTCTTGGAGCCGTTGCGCCGCGGTGAAGCGTGGTTTATGCGTCAAGTAACGCAAGCCGTCCGTCTCGCCCAAGAGGCTGGCGTTGCGGGTGTCGCTGCACTGGGGGACACCTATCACATGTACACCGAAGACGCAAACAGTATGGCAGCATTCATGGCAGGCGGCGATCTCATCAAACACGTCCACATCGGCAGCGGCAGGGGCAGAGTGTTGCCCACTGCGGAAAACCATTCGGCACCGGGGCACACACACACCGAGGCATTCCGTGGTTTGAAGTACATCGGTTATGACGGCGTTGTCAGTTTCGAGTGCGGCGTGGGCGGTTCCGGCAATGCGGCGGTCGAAGTACCGAAGTGTCTCGATTATCTCCGCAAGTGCTGGGAAGAGGCGTAAAATTAGCGCCTTCCCCGCTTCAAATCACTATCGTGAAGAATGCGTGGTCTCCAAGGAACATACAAGATCACTCCTGCTGCTGTCCAACCAAAAGAGAAAGGCAGGCGGTAGCAGACGCAAGCGACAGTACCTCTGTTGCCGTTTACCTGAATCATAACCCTCTCCCAGCGGGAGAGGGGACATAACAAAACCGGGCACCTTCATCCCGGTTACGTTCCGTCCAGAATTGGTCTCGGGACACTACCGCACCACTGGCAAACATACAATTTTGCTGCGCTCCGGTAGGTAGCGGTTGACCGGTTGACGGTTGCATCTGTTCTGCTATTGACATTTTCGGCGTGTTCGGTTATTATACTTTGCGTGTTTGCTGATGCCCGCGTAGCTCAACTGGCAGAGCGCAGCATTCGTAATGCTGAGGTTGTGGGTTCGATTCCCACCGAGGGCTATGACGTAAGTATTTGGTTTATCGACGTTTAGGAGCGTTGGTGTTTTTGAAAATTCGGTTACATGGTTGTTGCTAAACCGCCAAAATGGCGGTTTGGAAAGGAGAAAGTACAACCATGCCTAAATTGAAGAATGAAGTGCCGAAACTGGCAAGATCAGGAAATTATGCCTGCGTGTATCACGGGGGGCGGCGACACCGATTAGGACTTTGGGGGACTCCCGAAGCCAAGACCGCCTACACACGTTTTATCGCAGAGCTACAGGCGAGTCCCATTACGTTCGGGATCGCACAGCAGCGCGGCGGTAATGTTCTCGTTGCCGAACTTGCTGCCGGTTTTTTCAAAAACATTCAAGGTTGTATGCATCCAGCACATATTTCCCACTTCAAAGTTACCATCGGATACCTCGTCGAAATCTACGGGGATATTGCCGTTGATACCTTCACCCCTAAAAAACTGAAGGTTGTCCGTAACCAGATGGTGCAGAGCGGAAAACTTTGCAGGAAAGTGGTAAACGACTACACTGGCAGGATTGTCCGCGTTTTTTCATGGGGAGTTGAAGAAGAATTGGTCAAATCCGGCATTGTGAATGATCTCCGTGAAGTGAAAGCCTTACGGAAAGGGGAGCCGGGGACGTTTGAGAATCCGCCTCGCAAGGAAGTTGCCGACGATGTGGTTCAGCGGACACTGGCGTTTATGTCTCCTACTGTCGCCGTAATGGTACAAATTCAGCGAATGACTGGCATGCGACCAAGCGAATTGTGCGAAATGACCGTCGGGGACATCGACCAGACACGAGATTCGGAACTTTGGTATTACGCGCCGGGAAGCCAAAAGACCGAGGAGTACATTGGAGCGATTCCGATCCCGCTGGGTAAACCGGAACAGGAATTGATTGCGCCGTACCTCACCGGCAAGAAACCAGCGGCGGCAGTGTTCAGCCCAAAGACGGCGATGGCAGAATGGCATGATGAACGGCGACGAAACCGGAAAACAGCGGTGCCTCCTTCGCAGCAGAAGCGTGATCAGCAACGAGCAAAGAAGCCAGCTCCTCGCCAGCCGGGGGAATTTTATGATCAGAGCAGTTATCGGGTTGCGGTTGCGAATGCCATCGAAAAGGGAAACAAGACATTGCCAGCGGATCAAAAGATTCCGAAATGGAGTCCGTATCAGTTGCGACATGCCAATGCAACCGCCACCGAAAAAGCGTTAGGGTTGGATAAGGCGCAAGCCGTATTGCGACACACCACGCCAAACACAACGAAGCGGTACGCGCACGGTCAGTTGGCAATCGCGGAGGAAGTGGCAAGGCAAAGAGTGAACCCGTTTGATCTTGAACGTGAATGAAATGGTGCGGCGAGTAGAGATTATGCAGATTCTAACAACGAGAGGATAAAGATGGCAAAGAAAAAAGTTGTGAAGAAGACGACTATTCCAAAAATTACACGGGAAGACGTGGTAGTCGACAGGTTAAAGAGACCCTCCATGTCTCGGTTACGAGAAGTCCTGCAATTCCAAAAAGTTCCTGCCAGCATTGACGCATTTCCTGAACTCATCGCAGAGGCTAACAAATTGTATCTCTCTGATCAAGGGAATCGCCATGTAGCCGAATTGGCAAAATGGCAATGGTGTTGGTCGCGGTTGAATGAACAGGCATTTTCGACAAGCCAAGAGTTGTTATCGTACAAAACATTCATCGAACAATGCCACAAAATTGAGCAAACTACAGGAGCACCACCATGCCCATGTCCGCCAGAAATACAGAAACTTGAAGAGCGAATTCAGGCTATCATTTGTGCTCTGGCGTATGTTTCAAAAAAATTGTCGGAAGAAGAAAAATACAATGAGAGAAATGCTAACTGCTTTTTAGCAGCAGATGCATGGTACAAAGATTGTGTTACAGCGCAGTCTGAACGAAAAGTACAGATCGAAAAATTAGTTCACGACATTAATACAATAGCAAAAATCCCCTTATGTCCACCCGAAGTACAGACATGCGCAGAGCGACTTCAGACTATCAGTGATGCTCCACCACATACTTCAGAGGAAATGCTACTTAAGGAATTGAACCTTATTGACATATTAGATAAACTTGGTTGGACAAAACTTACGAGGGCGCGTTTTGCAAAAAAAGGAATAAAAAACCCTGCAAAAGAAAGAGTTAGAAATGATGCCCGGAACATGCAGAATCAAATCGAGTCTCTCCGAAAACAGTTATCGGATAAAGAAAAATAACATCGAAATCATATCGACGGCATTATAGAATGCCGATTCTTTTTCAACCGTCGCCATTCTGCGGCGGTTTTTGCGTAATGTCTGCATCGGTTTTTTCCTATAAAAAGCCCATTTTCTTGCGAAATGCGTAATCTTGCTCTCCAATCACCCCCGCACTCTTTTGACAGATAAAAATACTTCGGGACAATGTGGGGCAACAAAGACCATAAAGTCTTTTTAATAATCGTTAACTATCAACAACCGTAACAGAACATCAAAACCAACGCTCCTAAACGTATGATTGTCTGTTGCAAAATAATGAGGAGGTGCATTCATGGAAAAGTTTTTCGATAGCAAGGGTATGTGTGATTGTTTAGGAATCTCTTCCTCTACATTGGATCGGTGGAGTGAAGAAGATGAATCAGGTTTGCTGAAACCGATACAGCAGAAACGTCGTGGCAAAAGATTGTGGTTGGAATCAAGTTTGCTACGTTGGATTGAACTCAATCAGTCCGCGCCGCGACCACCGACTGTGAATGTTGAGTCGCCATCAGAGCGAACGCAACGACTTGGCACTGCAATGAAAGAACTTGAAGAGCTTGGAGTCAAAGTCACCAAGCCAAACAAATGAAACGCACATCCCGGCTGCTGTGGGTCGGGGTAACAGCATTTCTCACAGCGACCGCACGGGACGGACTCCCGGTTATAGGAGAATCAATCATGCAAAACTATTTTGCTAGTGATTTGAGTAGAGGTGAGGCGAAGCCCACCATGAAGCCCAACGGCACTGGGAGAGAGAGGGCACGACGAATGTTGCTACCTCTCAACGTGTCGAGAGACAGCCTAACACATCGTGTGGAGGGCGTAACAATAAATCTATTGCTCAAAAAGAGCAGAAAGTTGAGGTAAAAATGAAAGCGAGAAGAAAATCGCTTGGTGTTATGGGCGACGCGGCGTTACGTTACGCCGCATTAGGACTACCCATCCTACCACTTGAACCGGAAAGCAAAAAACCGGCAGCAGTTACGGTGAATGGGATTTATGCCGCTACAACCAATGCCGACCAAAACGTGGCTATGTGGACGGAGAATCCGGCATACAACGTCGGCGTTGCAACTGGTGCTTGCGATCTCTGTGTACTTGATATTGATGGTTTTCTGGGAGAGCAAACTCTTGCAGCACTTGAAGCCAAATACGGTAGACTGCCGGATACGGTAACACAGAGTACGCCTGGAAAATACGTTGATGGGCTTCATAGTGGTAAGGGGCGACATCTATTTTTCAAAGGCATGCGTGATTTGCAGTCGATGGAAGAAGTTGCTCCTGGGATTGACGTGCGAGCGAGTGGCGGTCTGATCGTTCTTGCTCCATCTCGACACCCTCATGGGGGAATCTATGAGTTTTTGCCAAAGCGTTCATTCACCGACCTATCCCCAGCAGTATTGCCAGCCCATTGGGTTGAGTTTTTGCAAGCCGCTTGCAACAAAGTGCGAAGCACTGCTGATCACAGCGGAGGAGTTGAGGCAGAGCAGTTACGTGAAGAGCGTGAACTGCGACGAGTAGCCGAAGCGAAAGCCAGAGAAGCGTTGGAACTCTTGGTTGACACACAGAACCGGTTTATTGCGCATCTGGCAGGAAAATTGCCGCCTCATCCGTTTCAGAAGGAAGCGGCAGAGTTTTGAATCTGGATCGCCAATCGCCACCGCTGCCTCAATCGGCGGTAGCGATTGGGTAGGATGCCCAGCGCATCGCATGATTCAAACGCGCCGGACATCCTTGACAGATGGCAACCACGTATCAGCNCCTGCCGGTGTGCGCCGGCGGGTGCGTTAGGTTTACTCATTCCTTCTAAAAAAATGAGCACTTTCGGAACATCCGCCACCGGTTCGACAAAAACTATACGGCGGTTGTTCCACAATATTCACCAGACAGGAGAACATTACGATGTCCGATTATAACAGAAATTCCGATGCGCTTCAAGTGCATACAAACGTTGCCGATGTTGCGCTGCCCACTGTACCACCCACAGAAGGAGTACCACCGGAGACGGCTCCCGATGAGCAAACCGCTAATATTGATTTGGAATGTGCTACCGCTGATGCCTCATGCACCGGGGAGAATTCTCACTCCGGCAGTGTGAAAGTTGATCCGTTCCCACCATTAAAGCTGTTTGGAACAACACAAGAAAACTTCGGGCAGGAAAACAACACGTCGTTTGAAACGGAAGCGACAGTAATCACCGAAGACAACACTAAAGCGTCTTTTCGATACGACCATACGCTGATCAAATTCAGGAATGGTCAGTGCCTCAAAAAGAACTTCGAGCATGCAATGGCTATTCAGTTCGATATAGACAACAGTGGTAGCGATACCCCAACGGAGTGGGTTAGCCCTGACGAAATTGCAAGTCGTCTGAAACAACTCTGTTTCAACTTTTGGATAGTCGCCTCACGGAATCACATGCTCACAAAGGAGAAGAATGGAGTGATGCAGGCTGCACGACCAAGGTTCCACGTTTACTTGCCATTGTCTGCACCTCTGTGCGATAGCGATAAATACGTCCGCTACTGCGAATGGTGCATTCGTGAATTCAATAGCGACGATAAGGTAAAGTCCAAGGCACAAAAGTTTTTCGGGTACGGCGACAACCCCAATGCCTTTATTGAGCATTGGAGTGAGGGAAAATGTATCGACGAGGTTTTGACCGAAACAGATATTACTACCGTTATAGCATCTTCCGTTCATACCAAGAAACAAAAATCGCCGGTTACGCCATCCGATCATTCCCCCAAAAAAGATCATCTCTCCTTCGATTGGTTTGTAGAGTTAGGCGAATGGAAAAACCATCTCGCGGATTTGGAAGCGTCAGGCTGGGTGTTTTTCGATAAGGACGACGTAACATATTTTCAAACACCGGAAGGCGACCATGCTCCCGGTATGCATGACGGAAATATAAAGGACGGTGTTGCGTACTTCTTCTCAAAGGTGCCAGCCCCTTTCGTAGAAAAGAAAGGTTATTCTATTCGTAAACTGTTCGCTGGCGCATTGTTTGGCGACATCGGCAAAGTAGGACTCGCCAGGTTCGCACAGCAGTATTTTTCGTACCACGTTGATGGTCAAATGGTTAAGTTGTCGGAACCTGTCATACGTAACCCGTTTTTGAAATCACTGCTCGAACGGTTTGAGCGAATTGACTTTTACCATATAGCACTGGCAAAGGATGGTAATGTGCAAAAAGATGGTAAACTGTCACAGAAGACTTACCAAGTAATAGCGGTCTCTCAAATAATCAAGACCGCCAAGGAAAACGATTGGGGACTTGCCGTAAATAATGGTTTCGTCTACGTGTACAATGGCAGTTACTGGATTTCGCTCGATATTGACGAATTCAAGTCATTCCTTGCTGCTGCCGCGATTCGACTCGGTGTCCCGGAGTTGGATGCGAGGCATCATAATTACAAAGGCGAGTTGTTCAAGCAATTTGTCAGCGATGGCAATCTACCAGTACCGCAGGGATCGAACACAACGTTGGTCAATCTGCAAAATGGCACGTTTGAAATCACAGAAGATACGCAAGGGTTAAGAACCCCTTCGCCTGACGACTTCCTGAAACACCAACTGTCATTTGAATACCAAGAGGATGCGACCGCTCCGATGTTTGATGCATTTCGCAATCGAGTTTTGCCCGAACAGGAATTGCAGATGATACTTGCAGAATTCATCGGATACGTTTTCGTTTTCGGTTTGAAACTCGAAAAGGTACTCATTTTGTACGGAACGGGTGCGAATGGCAAAAGCGTATTCTTTGAGATCATCCTTGCTTTGCTGGGCTATGAAAATGTCAGTTGTTACAAACTCTCTTCTCTGACCTCTCCAAAGAGTTATGAGCGTGCAGAGTTGCAAAATAAACTCCTCAACTATGCTTCGGAACTGAACGGAAAACTTGAAGCCGATACATTCAAGCAACTTGCCAGTGGCGAACCCATCGAAGCCCGTCGTATTTATGGGCATCCATTTATGATGCGGCGATATGCGAAACTTATGTTCAACACAAATGAATTGCCCCGTGAAGTGGAAAACACGCTGGCGTTCTTCAGGAGGTTCATTATCGTCCCGTTCCAACAGACGATTCCAGAGCACGAACAAGACCCGCAACTTGCCCAAAAGATTATCAACAACGAATTGCCGGGGGTTTTCAACTGGGTTTTAGACGGTTTGAAACGCTTACTGCAAAATCGCAAGTTCACCGAGTCTGATCTTGTGCGGAAGCAGATCGAGGAATATAAACTGGAGAGCGATTCTGTAGCGATGTTCCTTGCCGACTCGCACTACAAGCCATCCACTGCCGAATACAAGTCTGTTGGCGAATTCTACAACGAGTACAAGAATTTTTGCCAAACGGACGGATACCGAGCGTTGGGCAAGAAGAATTTTACGAAACGATGTAGAGCGTTAGGATTTGAGATAGTAAAAAATCGTGGGCACGTAATCTACGTCGAAAAATGTTTTGATTAGAAAGGTCGCAAAAGTCGCAAAAGTTGCATCCAGTAAATGCTTGGTGACTTTTGCGACTTTTTCGACGTAAGGAAATAAACATTTTTAAGCACCGTTCGGCTATAAAATATAGTCCGCCTTGCCACTGGTGCCAGGAAAACTTGCGATGCCTGCCGTCCCAAGCCGATCCGGGCAGACAGTCGGGGATTTTACCGTCGACAACGCCTCCAGTGAGGCTTTCGGGGAGGCAGTCGCCCTTTAATCCCCCCAGAGAATGAAGCCCCTGTGTCGCCGGTTGTTGCGGTCGTTGGCAAAATCTATCGGAGTTGACGGTATACGTTATATTACGTCTCCCTCGCCCCGCCGAAAAACACCGCCAACCAAACGGTCGGTTCCTTCAGGGATGTCGAAATGATCCGGTGCCTGCGGTGCGGCGGGATGAGAATATAATCCCCCGGTTTCAGCATTTGCGTTTCATCTTCAAATTCTAGCGTTGCCTCACCACGCAAGACGACCACCCACTCGGCCTCCGCCTGATCGTACCAGAATCCCGGCGGACTGGCATGCCCCGTCGAGACGATCCGCTCAATGCGAACGCCCGGTGCATCAACAAGTTGTTCAATCAACTCTTCCGGCAGGCTACTCGGAAGTTCTGAAAATAGGTTTGTGGGTTTCGTCATGGTCTTTTTGACATGCGCTGGTATTGTACCACTTTATCCTTGTCATGGCGAGAGACAGATGCGATTTCATGCCAATGTTTGCCCTATTCCAAACGATGCTACGTTAAGGCGTTGGTGGTTTTGTGAAGCATGATACCCATTTTATTCTTTTAACAGAGCAGATTGCAGTGGGGAGTCGAGGCGAATTTTGTCCGGGTCTATAAGCAATTGTTACTGACCCGGAAAAGACCAAAGGAGTCCAGTAAGGACAAAATCGACTATGGATTTTTGCAGAAAATAGCATCCGACACCAATACATCAAAAAATATTAAGTCTATTAAGAAATTCTTGAAAAAATTGTGATCAGCGTTACATGCTGTAATAGCAGTACGATTCCCTCTTTGGAATAGGCTATGCACAGTTCTTAATATTCGCCGATTCCCCGGGATTGGAAATTCGTGATATACTACCCTCACTGGCACGCAAAGGTGCAAGATGGTGAGTGGAGTAACACGATGCACGAGGTAGTAACAAAACAATGTCCCGATGATCTACCAACATTGATGAAAAAGGTTTGGAAGGCTTGGGGACATAACGCTCCTTTTGAGACGAAGAGATACAAAGAGGCTTGTTTAGAACACAGCACCAACTATGTTTTTCATTCGGCTAACTACGCAGTACCTGCTGGTTATTTGACGATGGAACAAGTGGAGGACTTTTTTCTACAACTTGAAGGCGAACAACGACGTTTCGATAAACGATTTCTCACGTGCGAGTATATCAACGGAAACATTCCACTGAAATTTTATTGGACTGATGATGTACCGCAAATTATCAAGCAAAATGAATTTTTGATAATTCCTGTTGAATCGGCGGGGTCAATAGCAGAAGAAAAGTTTGAACGTTTCGATGCCGCACAACAGGATCATACGAACGCCCCGCCTGCGGACTTGTTTCGCAAATCGGAAACAGTGCCGCATTGCAAGGGATTTTCAAAATGGATGAAGCAATGGAAAGATGAAACTGACGAAAAATGGGAATATCGGGTCATTGCGATTAGCCAACTCTATGTCAACCATATTCGGGAGAACACACAACAATTGAAAGGAGAAGCCAATGGCAAAACATCCGCTTGATCGTAAAGTTTTTTTCACTCGGAGTAGTGATGATTTTCTCTCGTACAGAGATGTACAGGGACTCATGCGTTCGGGCATACTTGCATTGTCCGATCTCCTTTTCGATACCGATGGTGGTGCATATCCCGTGCAGCATGTGGCGACCAACAAGGCACCTCGTTGGTTACAAAATGAGCCGACGCTTGATGATCTCCCAGCACTCTCCGAGGAAGATTTGCAGATGGTCGATGAACTGCTGTCGGAAGAAGATTTTTTAGAAATGCCCTCCGAACCGGCAGTAAAATCGGTCGAGACTTTTTTGTCTCGTGAACCTCGCATCGCTCGCCTCGTTGGCGGTGCCGAACATTGGATGTTCTAAACAGTTTATTATTCTATTGAAAAGGAGAACAGAAAAATGGAAAAAGTAGAAATCGGAACCGCAACCCTCTATTGTGCAGATGCGTTTGATGTTTTACCAACACTCAATGATGGCGAGATTGACTTGGTGGCGAGCGATCCGCCTTACGCCGCCGAATCATTTGGAGGAAAATGCACCGATTGCAGTTGGGACATTCCAGTTGACCTTCCCAACCTTTGGCAGTTGATGGAACGCAAAACAAAACCATCGGCGAACATCGTTTTATTTGGAAATATGAAACTCGCATACGATCTTATCAATACCAATCTTCCGGGATTTCGATATGATCTCTGCTGGGCAAAAAACAACAGGGTCGGATTTTTCAATGCAAACCTGCAACCGCTTCGGTCTCACGAAAA
>JGI24695J34938_10003804_pt1 | contig 10265 bp, 13 predicted proteins | sample TergutCo191P3_FD_34938 | JGI IMG/M metagenome (IMG submission 34938) | reverse complement strand
GAAAGAGCAATAGACCAAAGACCCTCCGCAGCCTCTCGCGGCTATGACCGTGTTTGGCAGCTTATAAGAGCCAAGGTATTAAAAGACCATGGTATACCTGCTGACCAATGGCATAAATATGACATACACCATGAGCCGCCATATAATCCTCAAGTAGAACCCCGACACACAGCTTATAAACTCACGCCTCTTCTACGCAGCGAACACAGCAAGGTTACAGCAAGGCGAAGGAGACAGGCATGATTGTAAATATACTCTGCGCTATTCATGGCATTGTTTCTATTTTAACTATAAAAGATTATCCCATTGGAACATGTCCACATTGTTACGATGAGGATACGGCTGCGAAAATTATCGAGAGACTTCAATCAGACGATTGGAGACAGTCAGGGGGTAGGCATAGCAAAGACCTGTCACCTGAAGCTGAGACCGTTTAGGTGAAAGCAAAAAATGACACGTGCATAATTCATGAGGGGGTTTTATAATATGCCAGCTGGGAGACCCCGAAAGCCGACGGCTCAAAAGAAGCTGCAAGGTACAAATCAAAAATGCCGCGAAAATAAAAACGAACCAAAATATGACCCATTAAAAAAAGGAACTCCTCCGCCTAATTATTTTAATAAGTATTCTGAAGAGTTATGGAAAAATCTTTTAACGGAATGGGATAAAAACCCTATTGCGGAGGTTACAGATTATTTTGCTCTGGAGATGATGTGTTTTAACTTTGGATTTTGGAAAGACACTGCGGAAAAATTAAGTAAGAATCCCGGTCTCTTAGAAAATGAATCTCATGGAGGGTTGTCAGCAACCGTTCAGCAGATGAATAAATGTTTTTCAAATTGTGAGAAATTAATGTCACGTTTTGGGCTTACGCCTTCTGACAGGGTGCGGCTTGGATTAATAAAGAAGGATGATATAGACCCGGACGATGAAAAAATGAAGGAGTTAATAAAGTGAAAAATGTATTTCTATTTGTTTTATTATTGTTATTTACGGGCGGTATGTTAATGGCTAATTACACAGCTCTACAATATATCGCCGACGTATCGGATAATAAAATCGTAACCTGTAAATGGGTTAAGCTTGCGGTTAAAAGGCACGTTAACGATATTAAGAAAATCGGAAAAAAAGGTTTTCAATATCACTTTGACGCTGCCGCCGCAAAGAACGCAATCGATTTTATTCAATTACTCGAACATACCAAAGGCGAGTTCGCAAACAGGGCGCTTAATAAAGACATAAAAATAAAACTTGAACCATGGCAGCAGTTTATAGTTTGGTGTACTGAAGGCTGGCGGAACAAAGACGGCTATCGCAGGTTTACGCGGGCTTACATAGAAGTTGCAAGGAAAAACGGAAAATCAACATTTGCAGCCGCGCTTGCCAATTATCATTTTTTCGCGGACACGCCAAAAGAAATAGGACCTGAAATTTATTTTGCCGCAACAAAACAAAAACAAGCCTCCATTACATGGGATGAAGCTGAAAGGCAAATACAGAAAAATAAAATATTAAAAACCCAATCTAAAACATATACAAGTAAAAGTCATATTGTGATTCCAAAAACCGCCGCAGTCATGCGTCCGCTTGGCAGGGACAGTAAAACAGAGGACGGTCTTAATCCTTCTTTTGCGGTTATTGACGAATACCATGCGCATCCTGACGCGGGGTTAATCGATGTTATTGAAAGCGGAATGGGCGCGAGAAAGCAGCCATTAGTTTTGATTATAACGACAGCAGGAACGAATTATTCAGGTCCGTGTTTGGAAGAACATGAGCATCTTAAAAAAATGCTTGAAGGTTCAATCCCTTCAGTCGATTCGTTCTTTGGAATAATTTTCACGCTTGACGAAGGCGACGACTGGAAAGACTCCAAGACATGGATAAAAGCGAATCCTAATCTTGGAATATCGATAGATAAAGAAAGATTGGCGGAGCAGATAGAACTTGCCGCTTCCTCAACAGTCAAGATAACAAATGTGAAAACAAAACTGCTTAATATTTGGTGTAAATCGATAATGGCATGGTTTGATTTTGCGACATGGCAAAAATGCGGTAAGGTAAAATATACTGAAGAAGAATTAAAAGGGCGTGTATGTTACGGGGCTATGGACTTATCCAGCACGCAGGATATAACCGCTACTTGTTTATCATTTCCGCCTGTTACGGAGGGCGAACCTTATAAACATATTTATAGATTTTATATCCCTGAAGAATTAATACAGGAAAAAGAAGAGACCGACAAAGTACCTTATCGCCAGTGGGTAGAAGAAGGATTTATTATCGCAACTCCCGGCAACGTAATCGATTATAACTTTATCGAAGCGGACATAAACGAGTTTGCTTCACTTTATGAAATAAAAGAGTTCGCGTTTGACCCTTGGCACGCTCAGGAGATTGTAAACAACCTAACAGACAGCGGCATGAACATGATACCAATTCAACAAGGATATCGAATGGTATCTCCCATGTGCCACACTTTTGAAAAATACATCTTAGCCGCAGATCTCGCTCATAACGATAACCCTGTAATGTACTGGATGATATCCTGCGTGGAATTAAAATCAGACAGGCAGGGAAACATAATGCCGATGAAGCCGCGCCGTAATACTAACGGAAAAAGAATTGACGGTGTAGTGGCGAACCTTATGGCACTCGGCAGAGCTTCTTTGCAAATAACAACAGGCTCAATTTATGAAGAAAGAGGAGTAATAATAATTTAATGGGATTCTTTGATTTTCTTAAGCGTAAAGCCTCCGCGCCCGCACCGATACATGATTACTCTGGTTGGGGCGCTCCCTCTGTCTCAGGTGCGGTGGTTACAGAAAATCGCGCGATGGGATTATCGGCGCATTTTGCTTGTGTAAGTTTAATATCAAGAATACTCGCATCTCTTCCGATTCACGTTTACGAAAGAACGGCCGCGGGTGGTAAGAAAATCAGAAATGATCACCCTACGGCGCGTCTGTTAAGAAAAAAACCTAATCCAGAAATGACTTCCTTTTCAATGATTGAAGCAATGCAAGCGCAGATATTAAATCGAGGAAAGGCATTTGCAGAATTAATTTTTGATAAAAATGGCAACGTTTGCGAAATATGGCCAATCGCTCCTGGTGTTTGCGAGCCGAAAAGAAAAGACAAATACAGCCCGATTGAATATCACTTCCCTAATTCTGGCACAATTCTTCCAGCATGGAAAATACTTCATGTACCTGGACTTGGTTTTGACGGTATCAATTCATTTTCACCTATTCAATTATTCAGGCAGTCAATCGGATTTGGATTGGCGACGGAAGAATTTGGCGCCCGTTTTTTTGGACAAGGGACAAATATAGGTACGATTATTAAATGCCCGCAAAAATTATCGGACGATGCTCTTGAAAGATTAAAAGTAAGTTTATCAGAAGGTTTTCAAGGTTTGGTAAGGTCCCATAAGACAATTTTACTTGAAGAAGGTATGAGCGTAGAAAAACTTGGAATGCCTCTTGAAGACGCGCAATTTATCGAATCCAGAAAGTTTACAGTATCTGAAATGGCGAGGATCCACGGCGTACCGCCTCACTTAATCGGCGATCTGGAAAAAGCGACTTTCTCAAATATTGAAGAGCAAGGACTTAACGCTGTTATTTATTTATTCCGACCGTGGATAATCCGCTGGGAACAAGTTCTTAATAATAAATTATTCACAGGCGAGGAAGAGCAAAATAAATATTACATAAAGTTTGAACTCGACGGTCTTTTGCGCGGCAATATGAAGGCTCGATATGAAGCGTATTCAATCGGTTTGCAGCAAGGTTTTTTAAATGCTGACGAAGTACGCGAACTGGAAGATATGGACCCGTTGCCAAACGGTGAAGGAAAAATATACAGGTTTCCTCTCAATCTTGGTGAAGCGAGTAAAATAAATAAGAATTTTAAACGGTTTTTAGAACTGTTAATGGAGGATGAAAATGATTAAAGAAAAATTACAAAGAAGGTTTATCGCTCTTGAAGGCAGCGATATATTAACGCAAAGAAGCGATGAAGCGGAAAAACCTGCTTATAAAATTAAAGGTACTCCGATTGTTTATAATCGCGAGGTCGTGCTTTATGAAAATCAACATTTTCGATTAACGGAAATAATCGAGACAGGCGCCGCAAGGGAAGCGCTTTTAAGAGCTGAGCAGGTTCTTCTCTGGAACCATGAAAGCTCAAAGCCAATGGCGGCGCGGAAAAACAATACTCTTACTGTTCGCGAAGACGTGAACGGTGTATATATCGAGGCGGATATTTCAGGGACAGCTTGGGGGCGCGACGGTTTTGAGGCGATAAACTCCGGGCTTGTAGACAAAATGTCTTTTGGGTTTTACGTGAATGAAGACGGTTATACCGAAGAGCGTTTTGTTGAAAACGGAAAAAGATGCTGCAGGCGGTCAATTAAGAAATTGGACCGTGTGGTTGATTTTTCTCCTGTTACTTATCCCGCTTATCAGGATACCGACGTACAGGCAAGAGACGTTGAAAGTATCCAGAAAGATTTTGACAGCGACGAAGCGGAAAAAACAAATCAGCGCGAGAAAGTGAGAGCGAACGGAGAAGAGGCTTTGAAGATGGCTGAAAAACATCTTAAAGACATTGTAAATTAACCCGTTGGGTTAACGCGCCGCTCTCATGTCGTGAGACAGCATGAGCGGTATTTTATCTATCGTCGTGATGACGAAAGGAACATTTTATGAATAAAATTTTAGAAATGCGTAAAAAGCTGCATGGATTAACCCAGCAGTTACGCTCTTCCCAGGGTGAAGAAAACCCTGACACGACAAAGATTGAAAACTTGAGCGCGGAGATACGCGCTCTTTGCAATCAAATCGAAACAGAAGAAGCTCTTGCACGTTTACAGGGTGAAGTTGACCCTACAACCAGAAGCGGAGAAGCCACGCCTGCAACCGCAGATCAAAGGCAGGAAGAAACCAGGGCAGCTATTCTCACTTACATGAGAACCGGCGACAGCGCGCAGCTTCGCGCAATGACAAGCGGTACGTCAGGCGGCGGTGACACAGGCGGCTACCTTATCCCAAAAGAATGGGAAGACCGTATTCTTGAAAGGGAAAAAGAGCTTTTTGTCATGCGCAACTTGGCGGACGTGCAGCAGTCTTCTCTTGACCGTGATATTCCCATTGCGGATGATTACGGCGAGTCGCAATGGATTGACGAAGGCGGCACATATCCTGAAAGCGACGCAAAGTTTGTAAACAAAACAATCAGCGCCTATAAACTCGGGCGTATTGCCAAGGTGTCTGAAGAGCTGCTTCAGGACAACACATTTAACCTTGAACAGTGGCTTATCGGCGCGCTTTCATACTCCAACGGTATCACAATGGAAAAAGCGTTTATTTCCGGTGACGGAACAAAGAAGCCGCGCGGATTTTTAATTGACGCGCAGAGCGTAGAGGCAAAAGGCGATGATGTCACTTACAATGATGTTTTAAATCTGTTTGCCGCTCTCAAAACGGGATATTTCAATAACGCGCACTGGATGATGAATACAAAAACGCTTGTTTCTTTAATGCTGTTAAAAGACGGCTCAGGACAGTTTTTGTACAAGCCATTTTCCGCGCCCGTGGCAAACGCGCCGATGGGGACAATCCTTGGGAAGCCTGTTGTATTGTCAAGTTTCATGCCGGATATTGAAGCGGGACAGAAACCTATTGCGTTAGGTGATTTCAAACGTTACCGGATACATGACAGGCTTGGAATGACAGTTCAAAGGCTTGATGAGCTGTTTGCCAAGGAAGGTTTTATCGGTTTCCGCGGCAAGCAGAGAACTGACGGGAAATTGCTCATTGGTGAAGCTATTCAGACTCTTGGAATAGCCGAGTAACGGTCAGGCGGTAAAAATATGGCCGGTGATTTAGTAAGCTGGGGAAAAATCAAGACGATTTTAACTCTTGACGATGACCAAAAGGAAACAGTAGAGTTTCTCATTTCTGACGCGTCAACGCAAGCTGAAAAAATTGCCGACCGTATTCTTGCCGCTCAAGATATCGATATAACAATCGACGGCACAGGCGGCAGGGAGTACTTGCTTCCAAGTTTTCCTGTCAACAGTACCGAAATGGTAAGGGTAAATGATAACGAACTGCAAGCGAATGAATACAGCGTAAAAAAAGAAGGCATCTTAAGGTTTAAGAATTACAGACCCGATGGCTGGGATGCGATTAGTTATAAAGGAAATATAGGCTATAAAGAAGTCCCTGAAGACCTTCAGCGAGCGGTTATCGAAATAATATCAGCTAATCTACGAAGATTTGCGCAACACGGCGGCAATGTCGGCATTAAATCATTTTCCGCTGACAGGATTGTAACAACACAATATGAAATAGATATTCCATTAACAGCACGGCAGACCATTTTAAAATATTCGAGGGAGCCTAATATATGATAACAACAGAAACAAAAGGCAGTATTAATCTTTCTCCTATTGAAGAATATTTTATTGAAAATATTGCAGCGCGGACTGCGGCGCGTGTTTCCGGTAATTTTGTTAATTACTTGAAGAAAACTCGTTTTGATAAGCTCTTTACAAGCAAAACTGGAAAAACAGTAAGCAGCATTGACGGATACAGAACAAGAGCAAAGGAGCCTACATATAAAGTAAGAGCTGGCGTAGGCGTACCGGGTAACATGAATTATTTAAAAGCTCTTTATAAAGGAAGAGGAAGATCGCGCAGCGGAAACTATTTTAATTATTCAAAAAAGCGCGACTTAATAAAAGAGGGCTGGCAGCAGTATGGCGGTGATCAAAAGATGCCGATGATATTTGCCAATGAATTGGCGAAAGCTATAAAAGAAGCGGAGGCTTTACTTGCGAAATAATTATGAAGAAATATATAAAAATTATATTTCATATTTAAACGAGAATATACCTGATATGGGAGAAACGCTTACTTATTGGGTTGATCCGTTAAAATCCACAAAAACAAGGTCTATTATGTTACCTTTTAATCACAACATTGACGGTAATGTTCAATATTTTACTCTTGAATTATATATATTTGTTTTAGATAGCAATCCTGCAAATATTACAATTAAACAGCTTAATTTAATGAAGCAATTATGCGCAATTATTCATAACAGCGGCGCGGTTGAAAAAGGAAGAATTGTAGACGCCGATTATATAACGCCTGCTCCTGAATTACAAAATATCGGCATGTTAAGACTGGAAATAAAATTGACAGTCGATTATATCGATGACTGCGATTAAAAGCAACAGGAGACGTATTATGAAACGAAAGTTACAACAGGTTGAAGAGAGCGGGAAAAAGGTATGGCGCATAACTAACGGTGAAGCTGCCAAAGTTATATGTAAGCCATGCGCGAAAATGCAAAGAGCGCGAAAAATTGCAGAGCAAGTAACCGCCGAAATTGAGGCGGAGAAAATAAATAATGTCGAGAGACATAAGGAGAAAGACAATGAAGAAATCAGGAATGTCGAGAAGGGCTTTTATAACGATTGACCCGAAAGTGATTGAAGGCGGCGGCGCCGCGGTTATAACAAAGCCAAACACATGGTATGTGATTCTTAAAAAGGGTGAGAATACATCACTCCCCGAAGAGATACCGCTGAACATACCATTTAGAAGCCCTTCAAGCGGTACGCAGTTCACCTTGGTAGAAGGCGACCAGCTGCTCGAGTTTAATTTTGAAAAGTTCTGCAAAACGAACGCGAGCTTTGAACTCGGACAAGGCGCAATCGATACAGGCGACGACTGCGATCCCGGCGCGAAAATTCGAGACGGTATAACAACCATATCAGGCAGCCTTGAAGGCTTTCTGGTTTTTGATGACGCGACGGAACAGTTGGTTGACGTATCCCAAAAGATTCTCAATCTCTTCATGCCGTATCTTGAAGACGACGGAAAAGGCGGATATTCATACAATCCTCCGACTGACCCGCGTATTTATATGGGACTATGTCTCAATGAAGACGCGAAGGCTTCCAGTATTGAGAACTGGCTCGTTACGCCGATTACAGTACCGAGTTTGAGCTTGCCGGGCGGTAATACAGACGCTCAGTCAATGTCATTGTCTTGGGAAAAAGGCGAAGGCTTGGCTGTATCATACAACGTGCCAAGAGCGGCATAAGAAATTAACTCCCGAAAGGTACTCCCATTCCGAGTAGGGGTTTTAATTTAACGGAGGTTAAAATGGCAATATTAAAAAGCTTAAAAATTAAAAGTAAAGAGTTTATTTTTACATCTTATGAAAACGACAAAGAAGAAAAACCTGCAAAAATAATTTTTAAAAGGTTTCCGATTCCGGGAGAATCTTTTACAAGTGTCAATAAAAAGGATTTGTTTGAAGGCGTTGATATAACAAACATTTCCAAGCGTGAATTACAGGCAAAAGTCGCAGATAATATACTGAATAGTTTTTTGCATAATTTATCAGCAGGCAACAATGATCTTAAAAGATTTTTTGATGAATGCGTTGACAGTATCGCAAATCTTGAATACGAAAAATCAAAAATTATAACAGTCAATGATTTTTGGCAGGTTTTACCGCAGGACGCTGCGTATACTATCGCGCAGGAAGCTTTTGAATACGCGGACAAACACGAAGAGTTTACAATGGGAAACTTGAACGCCTGATTATAGGATACCGTCTCTATAAATTGGGAATTGTAAAAAACGACGGATTAAAAGACCCGTATCCTGTAAACGTACCGGGTGTGGCGCCTATTTTGAGCTATAAAGTCGAGGAATATGTCAATGATGAATTTTTGTATTATTACAATTTTTATATATCATGTAAACATGCAGGGCTTCCTTTTAACAAAGACTGGACAGAGATCCCGGCGTGGGTTACTCAATTAATTATAGCATTTGACAGAGAAACGGATATGGATAAAAGAATGAAGGATTATAAGTTTCAGGCGCAAATACACGGATGTAAGGTGATGTAAATGGATTTATCATTAAAAATAAAAGTCGATTTCAACGAAGCGTCTCGCCAGTTTAAAGAACTGGCTGATAGTTCAGAACACGCTCAGGAAAAAATTGAAAAATTTTCAAAAAGATTAGCAAGCGATCATGCTGACAAGTTTATCGCAAAACAACAAATGATGGGAGCTGCTATTACGGCAACCAAAGGCGACCTTGCGGCCATGGAAGCTCAAAAAGCAGCATATGGACGCGAGATAGAACGTTTAATAAAAAATGGAATAAAGCCTGAAGATGACGCTGTTCAAAAATTAAAAAAGGAATACGACGGGTTATCGGACGAGATAAGTAAAAATATCGAAAAACAAAAAGCGCTTGACGCAGCGGCAAAAGTTGCGACTGGCGCACTTGTTGCGCTTGGAGCCGCAGTCGGCGTTGCTGCGGGAATTGCGTTAAAAGCCGCAGCCGACATGGAAGATCAAATAGCGTCGCTTGTACCAATGATGGGAGGAAGCCAGAAAGCCGCTGAAGATTTATTTAAAACTATAAGGCAGGAAGCTGTAACAACACCCTTTGAGATATCAAATATAACAGATTCGGTCAGAAGTTTAATGCCAGCTTTTCAGGGTTCCGCAGAGTCAGCAGTTAAAGCTTTTCGCATGATAGGTGATACTGCTCAGGGTAATTCGCAAAAACTCGTAAGTATAACAAGAGCTTATACCAACGCCATGCTAAGTAATAAAGTATCCATGAAAGAGCTAAATACAATCGCTGGCGCTGGCGTTCCCATTTTTACAGAAATGGCAGAGAGCATGGGCATAACAGTTGAACAGTTACGCGAAATGTCAAGTGACGGCAAATTAACAGCAGATGATTTAACTGGCGCATTTCAAAAAATGACAAGCGAAGGCGGATTATTTTATAACGGAATGGAAAGCGCAAGCGATACTTTTAATATGCGTGTACTTGGTCTTAAGGAAAATCTTGGAATACTCGCAAGTGAAATAGGTACGAGACTGCTTCCTGCGGCTAAAGGATTAGTCGGAGGTGTAAGTGACGCCGTCGCAGGTTTTATAAAATGGGCGCAAGAAGGTGACAATCTCGATAGATTATTAAACGCTATATCTATAGCGGTAACTGCGGCTGCTGCAGGCTTTGCAACCTTTATTTTAGTTTCAAAAGGTCATGCAATGATTACAGCTCTTACCGTAGCGATAAAAGGTTTAATGACAGCATCAACAGGCCCCGCCGGAATCGCAGCTCTTGCGATTGGCGCTCTTGCCGCCGGAATAGGAATATTAACTTCGGCTGGAAAAAATCAATACAATCAAGCGATAAAGACGG
>JGI24695J34938_10003803_pt1 | contig 10268 bp, 7 predicted proteins | sample TergutCo191P3_FD_34938 | JGI IMG/M metagenome (IMG submission 34938) | reverse complement strand
TTTAAATGTACCCGCGCGTGAGTGTATCCGATTCCGTTAGCTGAAGAATAATAAGCCTGCATTACCGCATTGCGTTTTTCTTCAGACAGAAAAGACAGCACATATCCCGAAGACTCAGTCAGCGCGCCGCCGAAACCGTCAAAACTGTTAAACTCCTGCGAAGGATTTATTTTTATAGTGCAGGCTATATGTCTTTTATTGTTTTGAATTCTATCTTCAGGTTTAAACTCCTGAATCCGGCTGGTTGTATCTTTCGCGCTTTCGTAAATTTTATTTATCTTCATAAACAAACATGTTAAATTAAAATCGGAAAAAAGTCAAATTAAATTATTGTTTAAGAGCTTCGGAAAAATGCTTTAACATTCCGGTTGCGGCAAAACCGTTTGCAGGTATTTGTGTGCCATACGTAAATGTGCGCAAAGTCTCTCCCCATTTTTCTTTGATGGTTTCAAAACTGTCATTTGATGGATCGGCTTTCGGTTTTGACTTCGCCTGATACAGCGACCAGTTGCCCATATTGGCTCCCGCGATTTTATATGTCCACATGTTCCAGCTTATTTTATTGCCGTTGTAAAGCTGATACGCGAAAGCTTGATTTCCTTCGTTATCATTATTAAATTCTCCTACATGAACAGCGACCTTCCACTTTTGACGAGCCTGCGTAAGCTCATTTACTCTGCGCTGAATCATGTTACGCGAATGATCATACAAATGCATGGAATACATTACATTCTTATCCCACGAAGTTTTTTTGCCGCTGAAGCGGTCATTAATATCCAATAGCCCTGTATGCACATACTTAGGGTCGGGCAGATTCATCTCCCATATCGCTTCCATTATAATAATTGTGTCAGGATCAATTTTTCTTATTTCGCGGTAAAGTCGATCATAAATTCGCACTGTTTCGTGTACAGCCCTGACAGAACCGGGTTCCCATGAATTGGGACCTGTGTAGCCTCCGTTGTTCTGCGGTTCGTTTAAAAGATCATAAGCCGCTATTATATTTTCGCCTTTATATCTGTTAACCAACGCTTTCCAAAGGTTAACGGCAGCGTTTTCATAATCTGGATTTGTATAAATTTCATTTTTATTTAATGTTCCGCAGGAGTGATCCATTGATTGACCGCCTACAGCGCCGTGTAAATCTAAAATGATGTAGATGTTTCTTTTTTTTGCCTGAGCTATTGCCCAATCGAGCCTTTTAAAACCGGGATTATTTGTTTCTGTTTTACTGCCGTCATCATCGTTAATCCATGTTCTCGCGTTATCTGAGATAAAATTGCGGTACCAAAAAGGAAGGCGGATACTGTTTATGCCAATTTCTTTTAAAAAATTAAAATCATCCTCAGTAATCCAGTTATCCTGATAAGTGTCGAATAACTCTTGAATCTGTTCGCTTGTAAAACCTCTGTTTTCCATCGCTTCGATTGTATCAAGATTTGCCCAGCCTCTGTCGTGCCCTGTGACAGGACACATCCATGATTCTTGTATCATCCATCCGCCGAAATTTACACCGCGTAAAACATATTCTTTGCCGTTTTTGCCGCGAAGAAAACCATCGGCGTCAACATAAAGGGAAGAGATTGAATTATCCATTTTTTTTCCGCATGCAATAAAAGTTATGCAAATAAATAATATTAAAACATTTACTTTTAATCTTAACCACAAAGTAAATCCTCTTATTCGCCTGTTATACCGGCGCTTTCTATTCCTTTAATTAATTTTCGCTGTACCAGCAGATATAAAATAAATAAAGGTATAATCGAAATCAATGTCGCGGACATTTTATAAGCTTCGTTGATTCTCTGCTGTTCCATGTTCATGGAACCTCCCGCGCCGCCTGAGGCGTACTGGCTGAAAATACTGTCAAACATTGCAAGGCGCGTCGGAAGAAGCTGTATCTGCCCCCTTATAAAAGTATTTGTTATATATGTTTCGTTCCAGTTCCATACAAAAGAAAAAAGAAAAACAATTAAAATTGTAGAAAGGCTTAATTTTAAAATGATATGATAAAAAATCTGAAACGGACTTGCTCCGTCTATCGAGGCGGCTTCATCAAGAGCGCGCGGAATCAGCCTGAAAAAATAATAAAAAATTAAAATTAAAATCGCTGAATAAATTCCCTGCCCGGTTATTGCCATTAATACTTGAGGGTATGGAGTTCCTATCATCTGAAACCCGAAAATTTCCCTTATGGAAACAGCCATCATTGTGCGCGGAATAAGCATAATAGGGGTTGGTAAAATAAATGTAAGAATAACCATGATAAATAAAAAGTTTTTAAATTTAAACTGATACCTCGCGAACGCGAAACCTGTTAACGCCGAAACCAAAGTTTGGCATACCGCCAAAAGCCCTGAGAATAAAATTGAGTTTACCAATGTTGTTCTAAGTTCAAGCACCCTTAAAGCTGTTGTTAAATTGCCGAAGGATGTGCTTTTAGGAAGCCAGTTAACAGTCGGGTTAATAATATCTTCCTGGCTCATGAGAGATGTCATTATCATGCGCAGCAGAGGATATAAAAACTGGTAGCTTATCAGAATTAAAGCGATATATATAATTATGTTTTTATAATCAAAATGTTTTAGTTTTAAAAGAATTTGTTTTAACTTTATATTCATATAAACTCCGTTTAAGCGTTCCTTCTTTGCGCGGCTTTTTTCCATTCTTTTACGGTGTCTTCTTTAGGACTCTTTAAAAGAGAAAAAGCAAGCCCCATAAGAGCAAGAGCGGTAATCGTGTAAACCCACGCAAACGCGCTTGCCACCCCAAGTCCGCTTGTAGTGTTATAAATCGCGTCCTGCACCATCGGCAAAACAGGATTTATGGAATAAGTGCCTAACTGAACAATCGTTAAAATAATCGATACCATCGCGATCGGGCGGATAATCGGAATAATAATTTTCCAGAGAATCTGCCATGAATTTGCCGCGTCTATTCTTGCGGCTTCCAGCATACTTACAGAAATTTTTTGAAGACCGCTTATGAATAAAATTATCGGAATGCCTGTAAACCAAAGAACCATCGCGTAATTTTCAAAAAGAAAAACCATAGCCTCCGCCAGAACGGGAGAATACATGTCAACCATTCTGAATAGAACCATATCTTCTAATCCTGAAAAAGACATGCTGCCTGAATCCATCAGCTGAAACATGACAGGCCCTGACATAACAATAACGGGAAGAAAAAATAACGCTCTGAAAACCGCTCTGAATTTAATATTTTGATTTAATAAAAGAGCAAGAATAAAAGCGATAACGGTAATGACAGGAGCGTAAGTAAGTTCCATAGAAACAAACGATAACAGCGCGGGAACAAATTCGGTGTTTCTTAAAAACGCAAGATTATAATTATCAAAACCTGTAAATGTGGTTTCCCATCCTTCGATAGTTAAGCGCACTTCATGAAAACTTAAAAAGATTGTGTAAATAAAAGGCCAGACAGTAAAAAGTAAAAAACCAATAAGCCAGGGGAGCAGAAACATATAGCCAAGAAATCCCTGTCTTTTTTCAAAAAAACTTATCTTGGAAGAGCTTTTTGGTTTTTTAATAAAATTTATTTTCATAACGCTCCTCTTTGAAAAACTCTCGCGGACTGAGCATATACAAAAACACTGCCATATTCGAAAATATTATCTGTATAATTTATTATAATATTATTTCCGCAGCTGTATTCGTTTAAAATTACTCCTTCTTCAAGAACAGTCCTGTTTAACCAATCGCTTCCTTTGACAACGGAAAGAGCGGAAGAAACTTCCGTGTAAACATTTTTAATTATATCGCGGTAAACTTCATACTCGGTAGAAAAATATTTTAGGGAGTTTGTGCTGGAAAGAAGATAAGCGGGTTTTTGCGTTAAAGCGAAAGAAGGATAAACATTGTAATCGATCATGCGCAAAATGTCCCTTTGTGTATAAAAAGAAAAGTTTGCGTACGGCGCGTAAAGTTCCATTGTTCCGTTAAGCACAAGCTGCAAAAACGGAACAGTATCGGTTTGAATAATATACTGGGTCGAAAGAACAGGCGATTCCAAAAATCGATCTATGTATTTCCACAAATACTGGTTAGGCGTTTTAGCGTTTATGGGAAGAGGACTTTTTGCAAAAGTATTTTCGTATAAATCAATCGCCTGCGAACTTGTAATCGGATCGTTTCTTCCCCAGTGACTGACAAGGCGGTTAGTTATTCCGTCTGCCGTTATCGAAGGCGCGCCGATTTTTTTTGCTTTTTCAGCCTGAGTTAAAAACCAGCTTGCGCTTCGTTGCGGGCGCGCGTAAGAAATCTGCTGAACAGGCAGGAAGAAATCAAGATTGTCCCATGCTCTTACTCCCCAGCGGTTAATATGATACGCCTGATTGCGCGGAAGATTCATTTGAATGCGGTTAATTGTCGAATAATCCTGAGCAAAAGAAAGATCGACACCCAATTTTTTTGTTTCTTCAAATAATTTTTTAAAATCATTTCTTGAACCGATTGAACGGGAAAAATTTAATGCCCACGGTTTTCCTGTAGTGATGCCTCCGTTTTGAAAACCCAAAAGCCCGCCGTTAATTGACGCGATGCCGTTATTAAACATGTCATGAATTATTAAACCGGCTTCTTCGGCGCTGGTTGTTACAACATTTGAATGACCTATAATGCTTTTTTTAACATCGCTTACAATAAAATCGGCGCGTAACGGAATTGTTTTGTCATTTTGAATTTTACCGGAAATTAATGTACCGTTTTCGATTAAATGATTTCGGTACGCGTGAGCCATCCCTACATAATTCGCTTCTTCATTTTCGAGGAACCTGTATTCGATGGAAATATCATAATGCAGACGATCGGGAAAGAGACGGAAATAACCTTCACCCTTGCGGTTGTAAACCTGATGAATCTGCCTGTTATATACAAAGCGCGGATATATATAATTGTAATTAGTCATATTTCCTTTAGGTGACATTACAATTTCTAAATTCTCCGCGCCTTCGTCAGCCCACGCGGCGAAACCCTGCTGATTATTGCCGAGCGCTACGCCGAACACAGGCATTAGAGGTTCTTTTTTCTGCACAGCGTAAACTGTGTTGTCGTAATAAAACATCGCCTCGGCAGGATTGCTGCCGTATACTTTTCCTATATAACGATTGATACTAACAGTGTTATCATTATACCGAATCAATGCGCCGCATCCGTCGGGTACAAAAGCGTAACCGGGTGTCATCGGTATGTGAGTATCATTTCCGTATTGAGCAGTTACAGGATCAAAATACTGCCTAACTCCGCCTGCCGCTCCCAGAAACGGCGTTATAATAATAGCCGCCATTCTTTCGGCGCCGTCTCCTTCAATTTCGTTATCGTAAATTTTATATATAATTCCTCTATCCGAAAGATGAATGTGCATTTTAATCCGAAGATCCATATTTGAAAAACGAACGTCAAGCCTGAAATGATTATCCGAAATTTTTACAAGTTCTGATCTTGCTCCCTGCCTTGATGCGGAAGATGACATGCTCATGTTTAAGGCTGTATCATAAAATTCTACAGTGAGAAGCGAATTGGCGATGGCTACATATGTCGCGTTAAGGCGGACTTCTCTTGGCTCGGCGATTTTAATTTTTTCTTCGAGAGTCTGCGCCGCGTCTATAGCGCGATCCAAATCTTGTCCGAACGGAGCGTCAAGACCTGTCTTCCATGTCAAACCATTCTTTACATTTTCGATCATTATAATATCACGGTCTGATTTGAAATAATACGCGAGGTCTCCGAACTGTCCTAATAGTTCGTAGCCGTCAGTATTTATTACTTCGAATACCGCGCTTTGAGGAGGAAGGCGAGTATCCCTGTTTGTCGGAAAATACGAATCAATCGCAAACGCGCTGATCGATATTATAATAATTATTGACAGGGATGCAAAAATTATTTTAATACATTTTAGTGATATTCGCATACGCCTCCCTTACAATCGCTTCGATGAATTGAATAAATTGATTAAATAAAATTGTCATGTTAAAAATTACAATTAAGGCGATTAACATGAACACCGCGGTAATTACAAGGCTTTTAAATGTATTTGAAAAACTGTAATTATGAACTTCCTGCAATCCAAGCCAGATAAGAGACGCTGTCCACGCGAACCCGGCGAACATCATCAGGTTTAAAAGGAATATTTCGTTTGCCGTTATAACATGCGAAAGCAGCGTTATCGAAAGCAATGTAACCGAAACAGGCAGCATGGAATAGGAAACAAGTTTAAAAATATCGATTACATCGCCTTCGCCGTCATTAATCGAAGTAACAAGATAATTGCAGATAACAAATAAAATATAAATTCCGAAAAAACCTCCGATGATTACATTAAAATCCATATCTTCGATTTCCGTAAATTGCACGATAAAACCTTTTGATGTCTGGTAAATTAAAAACGCCGCGAAGAAAATTATAAAATTAACCGCGGCTCCCGGAACAGTGCCTTTTAATTTATATTTTAAGTAATGAAAATTATCAAGCGGATGACGCGCTACAGAAAAAGAGAAGAGGGAAGAGCTTAAATATTTCGAGTTCCTGACTTTATTTAATAGATTAGAAAAAACACCGCTAAACCCTAATTTTTTAGATAATCTTTTATATAAAAATGATAATACAAAAAGCGCGATTACTGCGATTAAAATATAGGAGATATTTCCCAATAACCATATATTTCTTGTTTCCCAAAAAGCCTGACTGTAGTACTCCCTGTTGCCGGCGACAAAAAATTCGTAGCGCGCTCTCTCATATTCTTCCTGATACAAATGCGCTTTGCCAAGTCCGTTATGCGCAAGAACCGACATTTGGTTAAACCTAAGAACGTTATTCCATTCCGCCTGAGCCTGCGCGTAATGTCCTTCGTTAAAAAATCTCTGCGCTCTGTAAATCGACTGCGTATATTCTGTCGGCGTGTAACTTTGTAAAAAAGCTTTTTCGCTGTCTAAAGTCCATATATGTCCCTGCGAAGAAACCGCGATAGAAGCTAAGTTACTGTACCAGCCCGCGATATCCTCGGCGCTTAAGTGTCCCGCGCCGAAAAAGAAAATCTCTTCGCCGTCTGAGGCGTTTACCTGTATCCATCCTTCGATGGAAGTTGTGTATATATTTCCCCATCTGTCAACTGTAATATCCGTAAGAGACCTTGATGTTTCGGTCTTTAGCATATTTCGTCCTGCCATGTCGTGTTTTTTTAAAGCTTCGCCTGAAATCGCGACATCTCTTCCCATTGAGACCGAGTAAACAATGCCGCGCGAATCGACAAATACATTTGAAAAAGTCAGCGGAAGACGATCCTGAAGCCCCTGCATCTGCCTGTCTGTAAAGAAAATATTTTGAAGAAACTGAACAATGGTTAAAGTTGTTTTATTGGAAGAAAAAAATCCGAGGAATTCCCCTTCGCCAGAAAGATGAATGATGCCGCTGTAAACGCCTTCGCCGACTATGTACATGCTGCCTCTTGGATCAACTCCGATCCTGTATGGCGAAAATTGCGTATCACCGAAAGCCATCGAACGCGGCGCGTGAATAATTTTTATACATTCATCCTGATTGTTGAAAATAAAAACAGCTCCGGCGCCTGAGTCTGCTACATAAAGAATTTCGTTTTCTGTTACAAAAACTCCTCTTGGCGCTTTAAACTCCGCGTGATTTATTATTCTTACTATGTTCCCGGAATTGGTATCAAAAAGCACAACACGGCTGTTTCCGGTGTCGGCAATGTAAAGAATATCGTTTTTTCCAAAACAGATATTTTCCGGTTTATTTAATCCGAGTGTTGTAATATTTCGATCGGGAAGATAGCCGTCCTGCGTCGGCACAAACCAGCCTCTTCTGTTTTCCGCGAAGTTTACAATTGTTGACTGCTGCGAAAATAAATTAAAGGGAATAATAAAAGTAATGATAAAAAATAATAAAAAATATTTTTTCATATCAATTTTTCCTGTTTTATTTTATTCCCGAATGGCTCATGGTATTCATGACCCTTGACTGCATCGCAATAAAAATAATCAGATTAGGCAGAAACATTATTAAAGACGCAGCCGCCTGCACGCCTGCCATCGCAGGCGTATTTAATGTAGCGATATTTGTTATGTAAAATGAAAATGATTTTAAAGTATCGTCAACTAAATACAAATTGGAAGCTTCTGTCGCTCCCCATACTGTCTGGAAACATAGAATGCCGACTGTCGCGAGAGCAGGTCTTATAAGCGGAAAAACTATTTTGAACATTACAGTGATTTCTCCCGCGCCGTCTAGCCTTGCAGATTCTATCAGAGAATCGGGAACCTGATCGACAAACTGTTTAACAAGAAACAAACATACAGGCATTGCGAGTAACGGCAGAATATGCACAAGAAAATTATTGTTAAGCCCTACATTAACGATTATCAGATAACGGGGGATTGCGACAGCAGCAGGGACAAACATTAAAGCCGCCTGATTTAACCTGAACACCCAGTTCTTTAAACGAAATTTTTTCTTTGAAAGCGCGTAAGCTGACATCGCTGTTATTAATATAGAAAGACCTACAGTAAAAACAGTAATAATAATTGTGTTAACAAAAAATCTTGACATTGGTATGCCTGTGCCGGAAGTTAAATCAAAAATTAAACGGAAATTCTGCAGGGTAGGACGCTCTGCGATAAAAGTCGGAGGAAAACGGAAAAGTTCATCAAGGGGTTTAAACGCCTGATTTACAATGTAAATTATAGGGAGAGTCATAAAGAGAGCGACAGGCAGAATTATAAGATAAAATTTTAACTGCGATACGTGAAATTTTTTCGGATTTATTTTCATTCCCTGAAAACTTGACATATTAATCCTTCTCCCCAAAAAATGTATAGGCGATTTTTGAGAACACCCACACCATACACAAAAGCGCGACAGAAATCGCGGCGGCGTAACCCATTTCGTAACGCAAAAAGCCGTAATCGTCTATATGATTTGTAATTAACTGACCTGAATAATCAGGCGTCGGGTTAACGCCCGAAAGAGCGACGCCGATCGCTCCGTTGTTAAACGCCCCGACTATCGCCATTACAGCGCCGAAAAGCATCTGCGGTTTCATTGATGGAATCGTTATGTATATAATTTCCTGAAAGCGGTTTTTTAATCCGTCGATGTAAGCCGCTTCGTATAATTCTTCGTTGATGTTTAAAATTCCGGCAAGCATCGCCAGGAATCCTATACCCATCGCGCTCCAGAGAGAGACAACGATCATGACACTTAACAGAAAATCAGGCGACAGTAAAAACTGGATCGGAGTTTCGATCAAATTCCACCGAAGGAGGATCGCGTTTATAAAACCTGATTGGTTGCCGGAAAAAATTGTGCGCCACACTACGCTGATAAAGACGCCTCCCGCTAAAGAAGGCATGTATAAAAGAAGCGCGAGAATTGTGCGCGGTATCGGCTGAATTTGAGCTAACATCCAAGCCATTATAAAAGAAATTACATAACCGCCCGGTCCCACAATTAAAGCGAAATAAATTGTGTTAGGTAAAACTTTCTGGAAAAAAATTGAGTCCTGCGTAAGGAGGGCGACATAATTGTAAAGCCCTGCGAAAGTGGGAGCTTGAACTAAATCAAAATATGTTAACGATAAAAAAATTGCGACCGCTATCGGTATAGCGATAAAAAGCGAAAATAAAAGTCCGTAAGGCAGAAGCAGAACAAACGCGTGAAGCCCGTCCATTGCGGTAATTGAATTTTTTCTTTTTAAAAGATGCATCAATTATTCCCGCTCCTTCTTGCGTTTTCTATCTGTTCAATTATCCATTCGATTTCGTGGACAACATAAGGCTTTATAAGTTCTCCGTTAGCGTTAAGGTAGCCGAACTCTGTCATTTTTTTTCTGAACTCGCGCTGTATATCAATTACTTTTTGATCGATCGCGATCCTCGCGGGCGTTCCGTCAAAAACCATTGTAATCCAAATATCGGAAAGACTTCTTTCTAAAAGATACTGACCGGGAGATCGCGGCACATCGCGAAGCCACGGGATGGAATCCAAAACAACTTTTAAATCCTTGTCTTCGATTGGGAGATTACGAAGCGAATTAACGTTAGATGACATATGCAGTATTCTGTAATTTGAATAAAGCGAAAAGGCGAAATCGGTCTGTATCTCTTCGCTTATAAACCATTTTATAAATTCCCAGCAGTTTTCCGCCTGCTTTGTGTTTTCGAAAATCACGCTGCCTGTTCCGTTTCCGATAAACCAGCGCGAAATGCTGCCGTCTTCCTGCACAGTGCCGGGGAAGGG
>JGI24695J34938_10003798_pt1 | contig 10279 bp, 5 predicted proteins | sample TergutCo191P3_FD_34938 | JGI IMG/M metagenome (IMG submission 34938) | reverse complement strand
CGGCGCGGTAAATTAAAGTTTTAATAAAATTTTTCGGCCCTATATTTAAGAACGCGCACAGCTCCTCAATTGTTTTTACATTTGGAGTGTCAATTTTTTGAAAAGGCGGAATTTTTGCCGCCGCGGTTTTTGCTTCATCTGCCGGTATAAATAAATTTCCATTTGATAACTTATAATCAGATGCGCATGACGCTTTCTCTACGTTAGCTGCATATTCGCACACTCTGCAGAGAATCAGCGTGTTATCACCGACATCGCTCTCCACCATAAACTCTTCCGAGCCGCTTCCACCCATCGCGCCTGAGTCCGCTTTTACCGGAATTACTGTAAGTCCGCAGCGTTTAAAAATTTTTCTGTATGCGCGTCCCATTCTTTGATAAATCTCATCAAGGCTCGCTTCATCGGCATGATACGAATACGCGTCCTTCATTGTAAATTCGCGACCGCGCATTACGCCGTACCGGGGGCGGACTTCATCTCGGTATTTTGTGTTGATTTGATAAAGAGTCAAAGGCAGCTGACGGTAGCTTGAAAGCTCGTCACGCACTATTGCTGTAAACGCCTCCTCCGCAGTGGGCGTAATTACATAATCATTATTAAGCCGGTTTTTTACGCGTAAAAGCGAGTCACCCATCGAATCCCAGCGGCCGGATTCCTTCCATAATTCACCGGGAATAACCACGGTCGGTTTTATTTCGAGAGCGCCCGCCGCATTCATTTCTTCGCGGACAATTTGTTCTACCTTGCGGAAGGAGAGCAATCCAAGCGGAAGAAACGCGAAAAGCCCGTTTGAAAGCTTTCGAATAAGACCAGCGCGGAACATCAGCCTGTGGCTCGCGATAACCGCATCAGCAGGCACTTCCCTGAGCGTGGGGATGAAAAATTGTGAGTATTTCATAGTGCTGTCAGTCTACCAATATATAAAGTTTTTGGAAATACCAAAAAACCCCTGTAAAACGCTTGACTAATATTCCATTTTTTGATAACTTGATAAAGCACGAATGGTACATTGATAGAATATTGGGGGCGTAGTGAAGCTGGTTTATCACGCTGGCCTGTCAAGCCGGAAATCGCGGGTTCAAGCCCCGTCGCTCCCGAAAGAGTTTTATTTTTTGACAGTAAATTTATAGTAACGTTATTTTGTTATTTGCCGAATGGGGCTTGAACTGAAGCCACCGCCGAGCGAATGCGAGGAAAAGGCGGCATGGACGCCGCCGACAGGTGGCTGAAGCGGCCTGTAGTGAGCAAACAGGACGTTTGCGAACGGAAGGCAAGCCCCGTCGCTCCCGAAAGAATTTTTTGTTTTTTCGCGCACCATTCCCTGTATTCCGTATTCATATCCTTTTAATAACCTAGCTTTAATTTTTATATTTTGTTCCATAAATGTCTTTCTGTATGTATTTTACCATCATAAAATATGAATGTATCAAATTATATTATCTCCTCTTTACTTCTGTCACTCATTCCAGTTTTTAATCAATACTTCGTTCACATTGCCTCTTCCGGCAGAATCGGAGTTAATCGTTCTTTTTGCCTGAACCGAGATTATTGTAAACATCTTATTTTTATATAAATCCCGAATGTAGTCTGTGTCGGAGCTGCTCAACAGACATTTTACCCCGCGTTCTGTCAGTCTTAAAAAAACATCACAAAGCCGTTTCTGTTCGCTATTATCAAAACCGTCAGATTGATACGCTGTAAAATTAGTTTTACCGGAACTGTGATAAGGAGGATCAAAATAAACAAATGAGTTTATATCCGCCTTTGCAACAGCTTCTTCAAAATCACAATTTAAAATACTTATCATGCCGGAATTTAAATATTCATTGATCTGCCGTAAAACAATTTCTTCGCATATTGCCGGTTTTTTATTTCTTCCATAAGGAACATTAAAAAACCCCTGCGAATTAACGCGGTATAAACCGTTAAAGCACGTTTTATTTAAAAATATTAAACGCGCCGCTTTCTCAATATTTGATAATTTAATAAATTCTTCCGGTTCACGATCAATATTTCTGATAACATAAAAACTTTCTTCATCATTTTTTTTCTGATAATTTTTGAGCAATGCGATAAGTTCATCTATATTTTGCTTAATCACATTGTATGTAAGTATTAATTGTTCGTTTGAGTCATTTATAACGGCTTTTTGCGGTAGTACGTTAAAAAAAACTGCGCCGGCTCCTAAAAACGGCTCAAAATAAATATAATTTAAAATATCATCCGGAAGAATTTTTTTTATTTCCGCAAGTAACTGCCTTTTCCCCCCTGCCCATTTTAAAAACGGTTTAATATGAGAATCTTTTTCTGCCATAAAAGTATTGTATAGGAGCTTTATTTAAGAATAAAGCGTAAATGTTTTTATTTTAAATTTTTCTTGACAACTCCCAAAAATCGAAATAGCATAACTCCATACAGAACAAGGAGTTATATCACACCTTGACACTCAATCTTAAAAAATGTAGAATTACCAAAAATTCACGGGCAGTAGCGCAGTTGGTAGCGCGCTTGGTTCGGGACCAAGAGGTCCCCGGTTCAAATCCGGGTTGCCCGAGAAAATAATTAATTACTTAAGAGCATAAAATAATTAAGTAACTTATTATTAGTAGAAGATTCGGATTTGAAACGAAGCGCTCCTGTTTTTAAAGGCTAAGGCGTTAGCCTTGACAAAATAATGCAGCGCATGGACGCGCTGGGAGCGCGAAGTCGGGGGTGGAAGGAGTTGACAGGAGGTCAATGACTGGAACCCCAAATCCGGGTTGCCCGAGAGCATACTAATTATAAAAGCGGAAAATCGGTAATTTCATCCGCGCGGCATCATGATTTTGGGAAAAATCGTTATTTCCGATACCTTTCTAAATAAACCTGCTCAGCTTACAGAAGAAGAATTCCAGATAGTAAAAATACACACAATAGAATTGAAAATTATTATTATATTACATAAATTGTTATTATCATTTAGATGTGAATACTCAGTAAATTTTACATTTTTATATTGGCTTTTCCGAATAAAATGTTTATTTTCTATTATTATGACAGGTGGTATTTATCTTGATATAATTATAAGATTATATGATAATGGGGTTAGTATTTGCGAAAAGGAAATATAAAAAAATGAAAAAGATATTTATATTTTTTATAACATTTACATCGTTGATTTTTATTGGATGTTCCGCCGCGGATACGAACAAATTTTCAGACCGTTATTTATTTTTATCATACACTGATATTCCCGGCGTGACGCAGGAAGAAAAAAACGCCATCGCTAAAATCCGTGAAAATAACGATACGCTGATTTACGGGATGCCGCTTAGTACAGAAGCTTTTAAAGATAAAAACGGCGATATCAGAGGATTTACAGCCTTATTGTGCGAATGGCTGACAGAGATTTTCGGCATTACCTTTAAGCCCGCGCTGTACGAGTGGAATGATTTACTCGCCGGTCTTGAAACAGGAGAAATATCTTTTACAGGCGAATTAACGGCAAGAGCGGAATGGCCGGAAATTTTCCGTATGACAAGCGCAATAGCCATGCGCTCGCTTAAATATTTCCGCCTTGCAGACTCGACCTCTCTTGATGAAATAAGTAAAGATCGTCCAATCCGCTGCGGTTTTATCGAAGGCACCGCCACTTTTAGGATCGTTTCTTCCGAGCTTGAGCCGGGGACATTCGAGGCTGTTTTTCTAAAAGATGTCAGTCTTGTTTACGATGCTCTCAAAAGCGGAGAAATCGACGCCTTCTATTATACCGGCACCTCGGAAATAAATTTTATTGAATACAGCGATGTTGCGGCATTTTATTTTTACCCGTTACTCTACCGTCCGGTTTCTTTATCGACTCAAAATTCCGCGCTTGATCCAATCATCTCTGTAATGGAAAAAATACTGCAGACCGAAGGCAGCCTGTACTATCTAACGACTCTTTATAATCAATCGAATATTGAATATATGCAGCATAAGATGCAAATGCAGCTAACGGAAGAAGAGCGCGATTATATCAGCAAAAATCCAATAGTGCCGGTTGGCGTAGACCCCGGCAATTACCCCGGCTCTTTTTATGACACGCGCGAAAAAAAATGGAGCGGAGTCTCTCTTGATATACTCAATGAAATATCGCGTCTTACAGGATTAACTTTTAACCGCGCCAATGACGAACACACTCAATGGCCTCAAATATATGAAATGCTCAGAAGTGGAGATGTCGCTCTGATTACTGAGCTGACACAGATACATGAACGCAAAGAGCAGTTTTTATGGCCGCGATCAGCGCACATAACCGACTTACATGCTTTGATTTCTCATATAGATTTTCCCGACATAAAACTCAACGAGGTGTTATACGTCAGAGTAGGCCTTGCGAAGAATACCGCCTATGCCGCGGTTTTTAATAAATGGTTCCCAAGCCACGCAAGGACTGTTGAGTACGAGAGCGTTGAAGAAGCGTTCGCCGCGCTTATGCGCGGGGATATTGACATGGTCATGGCAAACCAAAGAAGGCTTTTGTATCTGACTCATTATTTGGAACTTCCTGATTATAAAACCAATATAGTGTTTGATTACGCGATGGATATTCAATTCGGTCTTAATAAAAACGAAGAAATTCTTTGCTCAATTATTGATAAAGCGCTTGTTAATATAGACACCAAGGGCATTTCGGATCAATGGATGAGAAGAACTTACGATTACCGCAGCAAGATTATGGAAGCGCAGCGCCCGCTGTTTATAGGTTTATCTTTGCTCTTTTTGATTGTGCTGGCGCTGATAGTAGTTTTTTTTGTCAGAAGCCGAATGACAGGCAGGAAGCTGGAAATACTTGTACAAAAACGCACTGATGAACTCGCGCTTCAAACCGCGACTCTTACTACTTTGTTTGATTCCATTCCCGATCTTATTTTTACAAAGGATTTAAATTTAAAGTACAAGAGCTGCAACAGGGCGTTCCTGAAAAATTTTGACAAGCGCATGGAAGACATGATCGAAAAGACAGATTCTGATGTTTTTGATATACCGGTTGAAATCGCGAACAAACATATGGAACAGGACAGCATTGTAATATATGAGAATTTTATAACTACAGTCGAAGAAAATATTTCCAGCGCCGACGGAACAAGCTCTCTTTATGAAACGACAAAAGTGCCGCTTATGCTGAACGGCGCGGCAGTAGGAATTATCGGTATATCGCATAACATATCGAAATTAAAAAAGATTGAACAGGAAATCTCGTTCTCGTATGAATATTCCAAAAAATTAAATATGGCGCTGGCAAGGATTACAAAGTCGCCGACCATTTCCGCGGGAGTTTTAAAAGACGCTGCGGATATAATCGCTCAGGAAGGATGCACCGCGATGATCTCTCATCGCATTGGAATATGGAGCTATTCGAATAATGAAAATATTTTAAAGTGTATTTCCAGTTTTGATATGTTCACCAATGAAAGGGATTCTAACGAGACATATAATCTTACAAACCGTCAGGAATATTTAAAGCTGCTTAAATCGGAACGGCTGATAATTATGAACAATGTTGATGAATGTAAGCTGATTACCGATTCATTCAGCGGATATGATTATTTATGCGCGGCACTTGACGCGCCAATCCGCGTCGACGGTCAGCTGACCGGAGTTGTCTGTGTCGAACAGTGGATATGCGATGCGTATCCAAATAAACGCGAGTGGACAATTGAAGAGCAAAACTTTACTTCTTCCCTCGCGGATTTAATGGCGCTGGCTGTTACCGGATCGGAGAGGCACAAAGCGCACGAGGCAGCGCAGCTTGCGAATTCCGCAAAGTCAAGTTTCCTTGCTAAAATGAGCCACGAGATACGCACGCCAATGAACGCAATTCTCGGCGTTACCGAATTATTAATATCAAATGAAAAATTACCTGCAGAAATAGAAGAGGGCCTTGATAAAATTTACAGTTCATGCGATCTGCTTTTGGGCATCATTAACGACATTTTGGATTTTTCAAAAATCGAAGCGGGCAAGCTTGACTTAATGCCCTCTCCGTATAAAGTCGCGAGCATGATAAATGATTCTGTTCAATTAAACATGATGCGCATTGAGTCTAAGCCGATTGAATTTGAGCTTAAAGTCGATGAAAATCTGCCTGCGAATCTTATAGGCGATTCGCTTCGCATTAAACAGATTTTAAATAATCTTTTGTCTAACGCGTTTAAATATACTGATTCGGGAAAGGTTACGTTATCTGTTTCTACAGAACCAATTCCGTTAATCTCATATCTTTCTGATCATTTAATGAATAATCAGGTTAAATGGCTTGGACATGAAAGAGAAGGCGTAACTTTGCTTTTGAGCGTTAGGGACACCGGCATCGGAATGACAGAAGATCAATTGGATAAATTGTTTGAAGAATACGCGCGTTTTAACATAAAGAAAAATCTTACAATCGAAGGCACAGGACTCGGCCTTACGATCACAAAGCGTCTTGTAAACCTCATGGACGGAAGTATCAGCGTAGAAAGCGAGCCGAATAAAGGAACGAATTTTATCGTCAAGCTGCCGCAGGAAATTGAAAACAGAGAAATTATCGGAAATGATGTGGTTGATAACCTGCGCCAGTTCCGCGTTAATTTTATGGCAAAAAGAGTGAGGAACAAAATCGTGCGCGACCCAATGCCCTACGGAAACATTCTGGTTGTTGACGATGTTGAAACAAATATTTATGTCGCTGTCGGCCTTATGAAATTATACAGGCTGCAGGTAGATACCGCCATGAGCGGACAGGAATCAATCGATAAAATAAAAGAAGGAAAAATCTACGATATTATTTTTATGGATCACATGATGCCGGAAATGGACGGCATAGAAGCGGCTAAACATATACGAGACCTTGGCTACAGCGCTCCGATTATCGCTCTTACCGCAAACGCTGTCGCGGGGCAGGCGGACATGTTTCTTAAAAACGGTTTTGATGATTTTATTGCGAAGCCGATTGACATACGGCAGATGAATACGATCCTTAACAAATTTGTGCGTGATAAACAGCCGGCAGAAATAATAAACTCGGCAAGCACGGAGAAAAAAAGCGGATTTGAAAACGAGAATGCAGAAGCGCAGGCGTATTTAAACCTGTTACCAAAAAACGGCGCTCGCAGCGAAGCTTCCGGCGCAGAGCTTTTAAATAAAAAAATTGACGGACTGGATATTGCAAAGGGATTAGAGCGGTACAGCAGTGATGAACAGCAATACTTAAAAATTCTGCGTTCATACAAAACCACTGTTCGTTCCATGCTTGAAGAAATTGAAGAAGAACCGGACGACAAAACAATCAAAAATTATGAAATAAAAGTTCACGGAATCAAAGGAACAAGCCTTGATATTTTCGCCGAGAAAATCGGCTTAGAAGCTAAACAGCTTGAAGAAGCGGCCAAGACCGGCAATTTTAATTATATTAAAGAGTATCATAAAACATTCCTTGCTGACGCATTGAAATTGACCGGCGATTTGGAAAAAATGCTCGACAGCCTTGACACGGAAAACCCGAGACCGCTAAAAGACTCTCCGGACATTGAAACGCTGAAACAATTTCTTGCCGCATGCAGGGATTATGATATTGATGATGCGGACGAGGCAATGGCAGAAATAGAAAAGTATGAGTATAGAACGGACGGCTATCTTGCAGACTGGCTGCGGGATAATATTGAAAGAACAAACTTTAAAGAAATAATTGCAAAATTGGAGAGTTACATTAATGAAAGAGCAGGTTAAATTAATGCCGCAAAATGACGGAACATCTAGCGGTACATTCAACGAAACATCCAGCGAAACTTCCCCCGGAACATCCGGCGATTCACGAAAAAAAATTATTTATGTTGACGATGTTCAGTACAGTCTTGTCTCGGTGAAGAACAGGCTGCAGAATCTTTATGATGTTTTTACCGCTGAGTCCGTCGTAAAAATGTTTGAATTGCTTGATAATATTACTCCAGATTTAATTCTTATGGATGTCAACATGCCTGATATTGACGGATACGAAGCCATTAAAAGCCTGAAAGCTGATGAACGCTATTCTTCTATTCCGGTAATTTTTCTGACAGGGAAAAGCGACAGGGAAAGCGTGGTAAAAGGCCTGAGTCTTGGCGCGACTGATTATATTATCAAACCCTATAACGCTTCAAAGTTAATTGAGATTATCGATAATAACCTGAACTCTCCTGAGGATAAAGATTCTTTATTCGGCGAGGACAACAGCAGTAAGCCTGTTGTTCTTATTGTTGACGATGTGTCCAGCATGTTACGCGCAATGCAGTACGCTCTGCATGACCGGTTTAAAGTATATATACTCTCTAAATCCCAGGATGTGCTGGATTTTCTGCGGAATAAAAAACCGGATTTGATTCTCCTTGATTATTTAATGCCCGTATTGAACGGTTTTGATCTTATTCAGATGATACGGGCAATGCCCGATTATACAGATACTCCGATTATTATTATTACAACCGAAGGGACAATGGATCATGTGAACAAAGCCATTTCTATCGGCGCATCTGATTTTATCGTAAAACCTTTTAAGCCAAAAGAACTGAACGAAAAAGTCGCAAGGCATATAAGAATCGCAGTACAAATGCGCTTGTTTAAAGAGGATTTAAAAAATAATATGGGCTGATTATGCAGAAATTATTATTTAAGACGAAAAATTCCGGAGCGCTTGATGTTATTAAAAAACCTTTTACGCCGTCTGAATTGCTGAAAAGCGAAAAAAAATATTTTAAGGCTTGATAAAATTATTCTATAATTAGAAAGGTGGTAATATGTTTAATGTAGGTTTGATAAGCACATGGCATGTGCATACACAGGATTATGTCCGCCAATTAAAAGAGAGCGGGAAAGCGCGCATTGCCGCATTGTGGGACGAAAATCCTGAAAAAGGCAAAGCCGCTGCGGCGCAGTGGAATATTGAGTTTTACGAAAACTACGATAAATTTATTTCGTGTAACGATTTTTCCGCAGTAATCTGCGATGCTCCTACAACCATGCATCCGGCGCTTTTGTCTAAAGCGGCAGCCGCAGGCAAAGATATTTTTACTGAGAAAGTTTTAGCTGTTACCGCAAATGAAGCTTTGTCACTCGCTGATGATATTCGCAAAGCCGGAGTTATTTTCGCAATCAGTCTTCCTTTAAGAAGCGATCCGAAGGTGCTGTATGTAAAACAGCTTGTCGATACAGGCGCTCTTGGCAGAATTACAGGCGCGAGGTTTCGGCGCAGCCACAGCGGTGTAAGCGATCGCTGGCTTCCCGATTATTGGTTTGACACATCAAAGTCAGGCGGCGGAGCAATGATGGATCTCGGCGCTCATCCGGTTTATGTTCTAAGCTTTTTATTCGGAGCGCCGAAAAGAATTTCAGGAATGACAACCTGTCCTTTCGGCACTTCCTCTGACGAAAATACGATCGCGGTGGCGGAATTTAATGACGGCCTCCTTTGTACAATAGAAACCGCTTTTATTACATACGGCGTACCGGATATTCTGGAGGTCTACGGCACCGAAGGCTCGGTATTTATGCGGGGAGAGGAGATTAAAGTTTCTTCAAAAACTTTGGATAGTCTTTCATTCAATAACGCTGTGCCGGGAAAAATGCCCGCGGCAAAGCCGACGCCTATCATTCAATTTGTTGACGCCTGTATTAACAGATCCAGATCCCCTGAATATCTTGGCCTTGAAGACGCTGTATTGCTGACACAGATAACCGAGGCTGTATATCATTCAGATAAAGCAGGGAAGGAAATAAGATTCCGGCAATAGCGAAAATTTATTCGTGGCGAGGGTTTAATACCTGAGAGCTCGCTTCGCGAGATCACTTTAGGGCGAATTTTCCCAGTATTAAACCCGAGACCAATGCCTTATGAGAACAACATACCCCGTCCCTTTAGGGCGGGGTTGTTGATTCATTTCGAATAAAATCATCTCTGTATAATCTGCGTAGGTTTCCCTGCGTTATTCCGTATTCACATTTGAACGCTCTTATAAAAAACTGTTCGTAATCATATTATATTTTACCGCGGTGTCCAAAACGCTAAATTTAAAAATTTTTTCGCGTTTTCAAAAACCGGTTTTTATTATCCAAGTTTTTCCGCCATATACACAATTGACGACGCTATTCCACGGGCGTCCTTTGCTTCTTCGTTTTGTTCTCTTGCTTTAAGAGAGGCAAGCAGACTGTCTAAAAGTTCCGGAGTTGCCTCGCTCCAGCAGGTGATCATCATTCCGGCGAGAACGCCTTTATAACCCTTTTCTTTTGCGGACTTTTCGTATTT
>JGI24695J34938_10003794_pt1 | contig 10292 bp, 6 predicted proteins | sample TergutCo191P3_FD_34938 | JGI IMG/M metagenome (IMG submission 34938) | reverse complement strand
CTCATCAATTTCGCCGCCGGACGCGCGATGGTGCTGGATGGCGAAATGGTCATTATTGATAAAGACGGCCGGACAGATTTCGGCGCGTTACAAAGCTACCTAAAAAACCCGCAGGGCAAAAATCTAACCTACATTATTTTTGACCTTCTTGCTCTGGACGGCAAGGATCTTCGCGCCCTCCCGCTCATTCGCCGCAAAGAAATGCTCGAAAAACTCCTTAAAGGTGCGCCGCCCAATATCCATTACAGCCGTCATGTCATAAATGCGGGTGAAGAAAGCATGGCAATTGCGGAAAAAATGAACATGGAAGGAATTATCGGCAAAAAAGCCGAATCCCTCTATAGCGGTCTTAGAAATGGCGATTGGATTAAGTTGAAATGTGACAAACGGCAAGAGTTCGTCATCGGCGGCTTCACGGTATCCGATAAAAGTGCAAGCGGATTAAGTTCACTTTTGCTTGGCGCTTATGAAGAGGATGAACTTACCTATATCGGACGGGCGGGAACCGGATTCACAGAAAATAGCGCGAAAGAAATATTAGCGAAATTCAAAAAACTTATCCGCAAAATATCACCATTTAAAGAACCGCCCAAAGCAAGGGCTAATGAAGGCATCACATGGCTTAAACCGACGATGATGGCGGAGATTAAATTCGCCGAATGGACGAAAGACCATAAACTAAGGCAGGCAAGCTTTAAGGGGCTTCGGGATGATAAGGATGCGAAAGAAGTCAAACTTGAAATAGCGGAGAATATTGAAGCGGAAGAGGAAAAAATCAAGAAAAATACAGGCGTCACAAAGAGCAAAAAGGCAGGAAATGACACCGATGTCACAGTCCAAAGTATTAAAATAACCAACCCTGCAAAAGTCCTGTATGATGAACCGGTAATTACGAAAATCGATGTCATCCGCTACTATGAGCAAGTAGCGGAAGTTATGCTGCCTTATATTAGCGAGCGGATAATTAGCGCGGTCAGATGCCCGAAAGGTGTATCAGGTACTTGTTTCTTTAAGAAACATCCTGAGGCTAATCGGCAAGGGATAAAAACATTTGGCGATTATTTCTATATCGATGATATCGTCGGCTTGATTTCCGAGGCGCAAATGGGAACACTGGAGTTCCACACTTGGGGAAGCCAAGTTTCAGAAATCGAGAATCCTGATATTATCGTATTTGACCTTGACCCCGATGAGGGTATGGAGTTAAAAACGATTCGCCGCGGAGTGAGAGATATTCGCTCAGTCCTTAATGACCTGTCCTTAAATTCCTATCTCAAGACCAGCGGCGGTAAAGGCTATCACATCGTCGTTCCGCTGAAACCAACCGCTTCATGGGAGGTTGTCAGGGATTTTTGTAAATCGGTCGTTGATGTCATGGAAAAAAAGTGGCCTGATCGCTATACATCTAATTCGCGTAAGGTGAACCGTAAAGGAAAGATTTTCATCGACTGGCTCCGAAATACCCGCGGCGCCACCAGTATCGCCCCCTATTCACTAAGAGCTAGGCAGGGCGCCAAAGTCTCGATGCCGATTTCATGGGACGAACTATCGAAAATCGCTCCCGATGGCATTGACATGTATACAGCGCTAAGGAGAATCAAAACCAAGGATCCTTGGCATGATTTTTTTCGGAATGAGCAGGGGTTACGGTGATTATGCCTTAACCCCTTCGTTATTGCGGGCTTGACTGCCCTCATTTGCGAGAGGTTATAATGTTACTAACCCATCTACGAAAAAAATCATAAAAGTGCTTGTACTGACTTCAATGTTGCATTATGATTAATGAGAGAAAACATAGGTTTAGAAATGGATCATAAATGAAAAACAAAGAGATAATCGTAATATACAACCCGAAATCGCTAACCTTAGATATTCAGGAAACTTCAGGCAAGACTTACCTAAATGAATCATTACTGACCGATTTTAAGGAAAATCAATATAAAACCCTATTCTATTTTGGTTTCACAGAAAATCATCCCGAGATGTCGGATTCTCTTAGCTTTTTACATAATCTTTGTCAAAGCTTCATTGGATTTGTTGCCAAAGATCCCGACATTGAAATTACTAAAAGGGCGAAATCACCTGAGACAGTGATTTTTTTTGAGATGCTTCATAATATTCCTTATGCGGTTGGTGCAGAATTTATTAATATCACTTGGCTTACAAGGCTGTGGGAAGAGCTGGCGAATGTATTCGCCGAAGAAATTTCCGTATGGGATGGCTCGGTCGCTTCTTTTTTGACCTCCCGCAATGAGAAGCTTAATGTTGCGGGGAGGGTATTTTTCCATTTGGTTGAAAACAAATCCACGGATCATCCATTTGCATTTCTGGCGACATATTCTACCGAAAAACATGACGATAATACCCAAAAGGCGGATGTTTCGCACATGCCGCTTAAGAATGCTTTGCTTGAATATAAAGACAGACAAGATTTATTATTAAAACTATTAGCTACTGTAAGCCGAGCTGCCGACGCAAGTAGTTTCATTTCCGAACTCGTTGAAAGCGGTGAGCTTTTTTCTCCGCTTAAGTTTGACACAGACGAAGCATATGTGTTTCTTAAAGAGATACCATTGTATGAAGGATGCGGTATTATGTGCCGTATGCCCGATTGGTGGAAGAAAAGAAGCAAAAGCTTAACGGTTTCGGTCTCTATCGGTGGTAAAGAACCTTCCCAAGTCGGGCTTGATGCATTGCTTTCGGTAGAACCAAGTATCTTCATGGACGGCGAGAAGGTGTCCAAAGAAGAAATCGAAAAATTGCTTTCGCAAACAGCGGGACTTTCTTTTCTTAAAGGAAAATGGATTGAGGTTGATCACGAAAAGCTAAAAATAGTCCTCGATGCATATGAAAAGGCAAGTGCCATCGGTGATGTAACGCTTGCTGATGCAATGCGGATGGAACTTGGTATTTCCGATAAAAATTCATTGGGACGGCAAGATGTGATCAAAGTAACAAACGGTGAGTGGCTTAAAGATATAAGGCAAAAATTGCTCAATCCGACCGAAGCGGATCATAACTTCGACTCGCCGCTTAAGGCTAAATTAAGGCATTACCAGCAAACGGGATTCAATTGGCTTATTTCGATGGAAAAAAGGGGTTTCGGGGCATTATTAGCTGATGATATGGGCTTGGGGAAAACAATCCAGATTTTGGCACTCTTAGAGTATATGCGAAATAATGGCGGTTTTAGAGCGTTACTAATAATTCCCGCTTCTTTGATTAGCAATTGGCAAAAAGAGATAGAACGGTTTGCGCCGGAAATAAAATATTGCGTACTTCACTCGAAAAACACGGAGCCTGATGAACAGGCGGATTTGGCAATTACAACATATGGAATGACATTACGCTTAGAACATCTTAAAGAGCGAAAGTGGGATATAATTATTCTGGATGAAGCACAGGCAATTAAAAACCCCACGACAGGACAAACAAAGGCGGTAAAACAATTAAAGGCAATGTTCAAGATTGCTATGACGGGTACTCCGATTGAAAACAAGCTTAGTGATTTGTGGTCGTTGTTTGACTTTTTGAATACAGGTCTTTTGGGTACGGCGAAGGAATTTTCCGGTTATAGTAAAATTATCAAAGAACGCGGGAATTATGCCGATTTACGTCGGGTTGTAAACCCATTCATACTAAGGCGCTTAAAAACCGATAAATCAATTTTAAACGACCTGCCTGATAAAATTGAGTCCAAGGCCTACACCAAATTGACTAGCAAACAAATCGTGCTATATCAAACGCTTGTCAAAGAATTGGAGCAAAAAATAAAAACTGCCGAAGGTATTAACCGGAAAGGTATAGTTTTGGCGGCGATTATGAAATTCAAGCAAATATGTAATCATGCGGATCAATACTTGGGGCAGTCAGAATACAAAAAGACAGGCAGCGGTAAATATGAAAAGCTTGAAGAGATTTGTGCGACGATTTATGAAAAACGCGAACGTGTTCTTGTATTTACCCAATTCAAAGAAATGACCGAACCGATTGCGAAATTTTTATCCGTAATATTCGAGCGGGACGGATTAATACTTCATGGGGGTACGGCGGTCAAGAAACGCGGTGAACTTGTCGATAAGTTTAATGGTGAAGAATATGTTCCATTTATGGTATTATCCTTAAAAGCAGGCGGTGTCGGGCTTAATTTGACAAGCGCAAATCATGTAGTCCATTTTGACCGTTGGTGGAACCCCGCGGTTGAAAATCAAGCAACCGACCGTGCTTTTCGGATCGGGCAGAAGAAAAATGTGATCGTACATAAATTCATTACGAACGGAACAATTGAAGAAAAAATTGATGCCATGATCGAGCATAAACAGAAAATGGCAGGTGATATTGTCGCGGCAAGCGGTGAAAGCTGGATTACCGAAATGAGCAATAAGGAAATTATGGAACTGATAACCTTAGATTTGACACATTAATCAATGAATTGCGGAGAAGATTATGGGATGGGGATATTATCCGGCGTATATATCGGTCGCTCAAAAAAAAGCAGATGCAGAAAAAGCACTGGCGAAACTCAAAAAAAAGAATAAGAATATCCGCCCCGTGGTAATCGAGGGGACGAAAGTCGCCAAAACATGGTGGGGGATTGCATGGAATAAGAATTTGGAGTCCTATGCCGATTATTCGAACAGAATCGGGCGTGGGCGGGCATACCTGAAAAGCGGTATGGTGCTTGACTTGCAGATTGACTCCGAGAAAGTGACCGCAATTGTCGCCGGAAGCGGACGCAAGCCGTATAATGTAGATATAACAATAAAATCACTCGCGCCTGAGACATGGCAGAAGATTACAGATACATGCGGACGTAGTTTCAGCGGGATTGAGCAGCTTACAAATGGAAAATTTCCCAAAGAACTTGAATCATTGTTTACGCAAAAAGGCAAGGGACTGTTTCCGTCGCCCAAAGAAATCAATTTTGATTGTGATTGCCCTGACCGGGCAGGAATGTGTAAACATGTCGCCGCCGCTTTATATGGCATCGGAACGCGTTTCGATGAAGATCCGACTTTGTTTTTCAAGCTTAGGAATATTGAAATAGAAGCATTAATTAAAAGAAGCATAGATGACAAGATGGAAAGTATGCTGAAAAATTCCGATTGTAAGATAGGACGTGTGCTTGAGGATGCCGATATTGGGGAGTTGTTTGGGATATAGTGGGTTCTTTTTCGTAGGAAAACTTTGGTTAAAGCGATGAAACGATCTAAACTGTTCGTCGCTTTTATATTATCTTAAAATTGACCGTTTTACAGTATTATTGATGAATTCCCTTTTGTAATACTTGATTTTGATATTATATTCATGTATACTTTTTTTAATCCGTGAAATCAGCGACATCAGTCCGTGAAATCAGCGACATCAGTCCGTGAAATCAGCGACATCAGTCCGTGGAAACAGCGACATTAGTCCTAGTGATTGAAGTGAGGAGTTAATATATGGATGCTAAAATGATAAACAGAAATATTGAAACTTTAGTAAATGATACCTTAAATGATACACCTGTTACTGTAATACAAGGCGCTAGGCAAGTGGGAAAATCGACACTTGCGTTGATGGTATCAAAGCATAGAAAATGTATGCATGTTACGCTTGATTCAGATATAGCACTTACAGCAGCAAAGGAAAATCCGTATGAATTTGTTTCACAATTTCCTGAAGGGCTTTTGATTATTGATGAAATTCAAAGATGTCCTGATTTATTAAAAGCCATTAAATTATCTGTTGATGAAAACAGAAAACCGGGACGTTTCCTAATAACCGGCTCGGCGAATATTCTAAATTTAAGGAAGTCAAATGAATCTCTGGCAGGGAGAGCAGAATCAATTATTTTGCAACCTTTTAGTGTTGGTGAAAAAAATGGTATAAAAGAAAGTTTTATTACAACGCTAATGCAAGAAAACATGCTTTCTTCTTTCAGAGATATGGCGGCTTATTCCCGAATGCAATATTCTGAACTAATTGAAAGCGGCGGTTATCCGGAAGCACAAAACCGAACCGATAAACGACGGAAAGCTTATTTCAAAAACTATATCACACGAGTTCTTGATCATGATGCGAATGAACTATCCGGGCTTGCACATCTTGAATTACTAAAGAAACTATATATAATGCTTGCCGGAAATCCTTCACAAATATATGTGCGGGCAAATGTTTCCCGTATAATGGCGATACCCGAAAGCAGTATGAATGGATATATGCGTTTACTCGAAGACCTGTGCTTGCTCCATTTCTTGCCTGCTTGGGGGAAAAATTACTCAAAAAGGGCTCTCAGTCGTCCCAAAATCGTCTTATCTGATACCGGATTAGTATGTTCGCTCCACAATATAACGGGTTCTTTCCTGGCAAAAATTGAAAACGGAAATCAACTTGGTTCACTTCTTGAAACTTTAGTAATTTCTGAGATAATCAAACAGCGTTCATGGTCAGAAACAGATTATACATTATATCATTACAGAGATTCTGATAATAAGGAAGTCGATCTCATTATTGAGCTTGATAATGGAAAGCTCGTTGCTCTTGAAATAAAAGCCGCCAGTTCCTTTTCGCAAAAAGATTTAAGCGGACTTAAGTTGCTAAAAGAGTTATTGGGAAATCGATTCTTGTGCGGACTGCTTTTATATACAGGAAAAGATGTTACCCCATTGGGGGAACGATTATATGCTGTTCCGATTAGTACTATTTGGCAATAGACTAGCATCGCTCGGTTTCAATTAAAGAGATTCTTTTATTTTTTCCGCGTCCGATAATTTTTATTAATCCCAAATCGGACATTTGCTTTATCAGATTGAACGCTCGTGTTCGCTTTATATTCAACAGTGTTTGTACTTCTTCATCAGAAATATCATTATTTTTTGCAAGATAATCCAGTATCAATTGCATTTGCTGTGAGATGAAATTCTCGTTTGCAGATAAATGATTTTCTTTTGCGGTATTCATGTTTGGTAATGTTATCTTGAAGGAGTTTGGCGTTACATCAATTGTCACAGGAACAGGGCAATTTTCGTAAAGTCTGTAAATGCGCCTTATACCCGTTCCATATGTTTCAATGAAGTTTAACCGTTGAAAAACTTTCGCAAGACTTTTGTTGCGTAGCTGCGAAATGCCGTTACGGATATCCTCGGTAGAAATCCCGGGAAGTAATCCGCCTATAGAAATGAACTCCATACTCTTGTCATTTACATTGATAATGATACTACCGGAAAACCCATAATCCCGATGAATCAGTGAATTTAAGAGTGCTTCTCTCACAGCATCTAAAATATTCACTTTAGTCAAGTGGATAAAGTGAATATTCGGTGGATAAAGTGAATATTCACTTTAAGATAAGTGTTTTTATCAAATGGAATTACTAACTGCCGCCTGTAAAATGATGTAGAGTTGTTCTTGACGTGAAACATGTAAACCCCAATATCCATCTCGTCATTTACGACGGCATTGGAACTCATTATTTCCATCAGCGCAAACCGCTCTTTAAATTCCGATAGTGGTATCGAGCATTTTTTTTATGGATAGGCACTTGAATCAAAACTTCTACATAGAATAATAGAAACTGACTTTGGGTGCGATTCTTGAAAACATTTAAAAAACCTCTCTCTGCCGCCGAAGAAGCCGATTATATAAGTGCCATGCAAAAAGGCAATAAAGAAGTCGCCGCCGAAGCAAAGGAAGTGCTTATCGAACGAAACCTCCGCCTAGTTGCCCATATTGCCAAGAAATATTGTAATGCGGATGAAGATTTAGAAGATTTAATTTCAATCGGGACAATTGGTTTGATTAAAGCCGTCTCTTCTTTTGATGCCGATAAAGGGAAATTAAGTACATATGCTTCCCGTTGCATTGACAATGAACTTCTGATGCTGCTTCGCACCAAGAAAAAAACAGCCAAAGAAGTATCTTTATATGAACCCATCGGAATTGACAGAGAGGGTAATGAAATTAACTTGCTTGATATTATCGAGCATGAACAAACCGATATTTTAGACCGCATGGAATTGTATGACAAAACCCAAAAATTATCAGGCCTTTTTATGAAAGTTCTGTCTGACAGGGAAAGGGAGATTATTTTCCTGCGCTACGGCTTGGTTTCAGGGAATGAAGTAACGCAGCGCGAAATAGGTGAATTGCTGTCAATATCGCGCAGCTATGTTTCGCGTATCGAAAAAAAGGCTTTGCGCAAATTACGTGAAGGTTTTGAAAAAGAAATATAGAAAATATCTTAACTGTATGTTATTATTAAAAAGTAGGTAAAAGCGAAACTGTTTACGGCTTGCCGTAAACGGTAGGACAAGGTACAAGTGGGGGGAACGATGCTTTTTAAGAAATCAGATGATTTAAAAGTTGGAATGCGTTTAGCCAGACCGATTTATAATAAATCGGGTGTATTGCTATATGAACGCAATTCCTTGCTGTCGCCTCAGGGTATTGAAAGTATTAAGAAATTCGGTTTGATTGGAATATATATTTTAGAGCCAGCGGAGCCTGTGCCGCCGATGACGCAAGCAGATCTTGAGTTTGAACGTTTCCAGTCAATGTGCGTTTTCGCCATTGCGGATGAAATGCAACGTATCCAGACGATGAAGAAACAGGAGCGTATGCACATTATTGTAGCGGATATCCAGAAAAATTACGGACATCTTAACAGTAAAGTGAATTTCATTCAAAACCTTAGAAGCAATGAAGACTATATTTTTAAGCATTCGATGAATGTCGCTATTTTGACGGCGATGTTGGGCAACCGCTTGCGTCTTACCCGTTCCGACCGCAACGATACATTAATCGCCGCCCTCATTCATGATTTGGGGAAATTATCACTTCCGATGGATTTGGTTCTTCGTGAAAGCCTTGATACCGCCGATAAGCAAGCAATAAAGAATGCAATGGTCGTCGCTTTTTCCCTGATTGACGAGGTAATGCCTGCGAATCCCGCCGTAAAGCGGATGTGCATCCAATATATGAAGTTAAAAGATGCGGCTGACAAAGGCAATGTTTACCGCGCGGAAGATAAAATTATGATCGGTGCGCAGGTTTTATTGCTGGCTGATACATTTGATTCGATGACCGCCATGAGGTATGGCGAACCTCCTGCCTCGGAAGTGGCGGCAATCAAGTATATTATTAAGAATGAAGATATTTATAACCGAACAGTTATTAACGCTTTGACGGAATCAATCAATATCTTTAATGCGGGGGTCAGTGTCGAGCTTAATAATGGTGATAAAGCATTGGTTATCGCGGAAAATCATCAGGATATTCTTCGCCCGATGGTTCTTACTTTCCGCGATAATAGTATAATTGATTTAAGCAACAGAGCATCTGCCAATATCGAAATAAAAGATATCATGAAAACGATGGATAATCGTCATGTTATGGATATTGCGACACTCAAGAACCAAGGTTTTACCGTAGAAGCCCCTGAGTTCGTCGAACCGCGGAGCTAACACGGGATTATTTTCAGAAAGGATTTTATTTTGCCCAGAATAGAAGAATTGCTCCGTGTGGCGCATGGGGCAGGAGCCTCCGACTTGCATATTACTGTTGGTGTACCTCCGAAAATGCGTGTCAACGGTGAACTTATCACAATGGATTTTGAACGTTTAATGCCCAACGATACGGAAGCGCTTGTAGATGAGGTCATGAATGATTTCCAGCGGAAAAAGTTTGATGAACTGGGTGAATGGGACATGTCTTTTTCCATCGCCGAGCTTGGGCGCTATCGTGTTAATGCTTATCGGCAGAGAGGTACCGCCGCCGCCGCTTTTCGTGTCGTCGGAACGCAGGTACCTTCCCCTGAAGTCTTGGGGGTGCCGCCGTCAGTTATTGATTTATATAACCGCAAACGCGGTTTAATCTTGGTTACAGGTCCGACGGGAAGCGGAAAATCGACGACTTTAGCCGCGATTATCGATAAGGTAAATAATAATCGGGACTGCCATGTTATTACATTGGAAGACCCGATTGAGTATCTGCATAGGCACAAGAAAGCGATGGTCAATCAGCGGGAAATCGGGATTGACTCGATGAGTTATGCGAATGCGCTAAGAGCCTCCCTGCGTGAAGACCCCGATGTAATTCTGGTTGGTGAGATGCGTGATTTCGAAACCATTAGTGTCGCGATAACGGCCGCCGAAACAGGTCACTTGGTATTATCGACATTGCATACGATTGGCGCCGCCAGTACCGTCGACCGGGTTATTGACGTTTTTCCGCCGCATCAGCAACAGCAAATCCGCGTTCAGCTTGCCAATGTTTTGGAAGCTGTCGTATCGCAGCAGTTAATCCCGACCCTC
>JGI24695J34938_10003792_pt1 | contig 10293 bp, 13 predicted proteins | sample TergutCo191P3_FD_34938 | JGI IMG/M metagenome (IMG submission 34938) | reverse complement strand
TCCATATCAAGGTGAAGGTGATGGAAAAGCGGGGTTTTTAAGTCATAAAATTTTGAAAAAACCGGGAATCCCCCGTATTTTTCCATTAATTCATTTCCGATTACTTTGGCGCCTAGAATCTCAATTGCCTCTTTCAGGCTGAATTTTTCTTTGCTTGCGTAGTCTACGGCGGCAAAACTCAACCCCTCTTCAGGACCCGCCAGCGGTCCGTTTTGAGCAATATTTGTGGAGGCCATCCACCGTTCTTTAATTGAACCGCGTTCCAGCCCGTAGGCGAAGTAATCATCCGGATGGAGCCGAAGCCGTCTGCCTTCCACGCCGAAAGGCCGCGGAATGAAATTGGGATTCAAACGGAATACGCCTTCCCCCTTCTTCAGGGTATTTTCTATAAGTTCCTTATTGGCCATAATATTCTCCTTTTTTCCATGGCAGATAGCGGACAGACCGCAGATTGAATAATACATTTTCAGGCACAAATGCCCAATTGTCAAGAATTAACGATTTTCATAAATAAATCATAAAGGTTTTTATATAAAGATATTGACTATTTTCCGTAAAATATTATATAATCCATATTGAAACGGGAATTACATAAACGGAGTTTTTTTTTGGATAAGGAATTTATATTTACAAAAGTTAAAGAACTGTTAAGCAGTGAATTTCAGGTAGACGCGGATTTGATAGAGCCGGGTAAATTTCTGGATAATGATCTGGACCTTGATTCGCTTGATATGGTCGACTTTGTAATGATTTTGAAAGATTATATCGGCGAGAAAGTCAATCCGGGTCTTTTTAAAAATGCCCGCACCGTGCAGGATGCGGTTGATATTCTACAGCCACTCTGGAAAGCCCAGTAAATTCTTGAGTTCCTGGGCATTAAGCTGACGATAGGCGGGTCTCTCACTTTTAATAAAATCAACTTCAAAGAACTCTTCGTCGTAGAACGACAGTTTTGAATTGGTGTCCGGGTTGCATTCAATGTAGACAATTTCGCCAAGGTTTAAATTCTTTTCGCGGCAAATCTGATCCGCAAGAAGTTTCCCCGCGGCGGTTACCGATGTGCCGGGATTGTCCTGGTATAATTCCGTGACTACTACAATTGTCTTTTCCGCGCGGAGAATTTTAAGGCCGCAGCGGGACGGCACATCCCACTTCCCCTTGAAATCAAATACTTCATCGTAATATTTTGGCGGTACCTGCATTTTTATCTAAACTTCCCTGCCGAATGATTTATGAATCAGCCTTTTGTTTCTTGGGCGGTATGTGCCGTCATCCATTTCCCGGTTAACCAGATTGAAAAAAAGCTGGAACATTTTTTCTTCCTGGGATTCCTCTTTATAAAATGTTTCCCACGCGCCATCGTAAAGCTGCGCGAGTTTTTCGGCGCTGACATGTTTCGGCGTGAATACCACCTGTCCCGCGTTGAAATGATTCCAGTCTCTGTCAAAAATGCGCCCCTGCCTTTCAAGATCGTCCCATGCTTTTGTATGGGGGAAGGGTGTCATCACCGTGAACTCCGCCAGATCAAGGTTGATCTCAAGAAGGAAGTCGATAAGTTTTTTAATATCGTCTTCCGTCTGGTTATCCAGCCCAAGAAGGATAGTGCCCTCCACGCCGATGCCGTGATCGTGATAGCGTTTAACGCGCTCTTTTATATAGTCCGACGTGTCATAAATCGCCTGATATACGTACCACGCTCCGGCCTGGGCGGCAAGATCAAGCACCTGCGGATCATCTTCGATTGTGTGGCTGATCCATTTCTTTTTCAGCGGGATCATTTCCTTAAAAAGCCGCATTTCCCATTCCTTGTCCTGGGCCAGAGAATTGTCAACAATGAAGAGCCGGTTGTTTTCTATGGCGGACAATTCCTCAATTACCCTGTCCATCGGGCGCGGGCGGAAAGAACGCCCTCCAAGGTATGAAACCGCGCAGGGGTAGCAGCTGAAACGGCATCCGCGGGAAGCGTGAAAAAGATCTACCATCTGCACTCCCTTGTGGTTGTATAGTTCCTTTTTATACAAATCGCGACGGGCGGGCCCTACCGACTCAACAGGCGGCATTTGGGTCATAAAGTTATAGACCTTCTGCAGCCTGTTTTCCTTCCAGTCTTTGATAACCTGTTCCATGCGCGTTTCCGCCTCTCCCAGGAAAACGCTGTCAGCGTGTTCAATTGTTTCTTCCGCGTGCAGCATTGCCGCTATACCGCCGAATATTACCTGCTTGCCGCGGCGGCGGTATTCATCGGCGACAGCCCATCCGCGTTTTGCCTGGGTGCTGAGCATCATGGAAACGGCGACTAGATCGCAGTCTTCGTCAAAGTTGATATTTTCGACATTCTCGTCTGTAAAGGATATTTCCACATCAGAGGGTAGGGCGGCGGCAAATACCACAGGCCCGTGTGGGGGCAGATTGAATGTTGTCTGTCCTGGAAGTTTGTTCCATTTCGGATATATAAGTTTCAGCTTCATTCTTTGTAAATTTCTAACATATTGTTTTTTAATAGTCAAGGTAACAGATTTAACAAAAATTTCCGCGTAATAACGCAAGGCGGGTAAATCTGCCTGTGGAAAAGGGCTGTGAAATTCTTTGGTGCGCTTTTCAGCCTTTTGCCTTTAAAATACAGACAACCATGTTTTCATCGCAGACAAACTCAGGTTCGGGATTCCCGTTTTTAGCCATTGCGCTCTTCGCTGTTTGAATTCCTACGCCGTAGCGCTGAATAAATCCCAAAGTTTTAAATACGTCCGCTATATTGGGATTCCGGTAATCGGTAATTCCGGGTCTGCCGAAATTTTCTGGTGACACATTGCCGAAAGGGCCTCCGGGACTGTTGAATTCCACGCGGTCATTGTACCAATAAATGCGCACCGGCGCGTTTGTACCTTCGTATGTCCTGTGCATCAGACAGTTATATAAAATTTGCTGAAACGCGTTATGAGGATAGTCCATTGTTAAAATATGCGGCCCATGACTGATATCGACCGCTGTACGGTTATGCGCTTTTAATTTTTCTTCGGCTTTAAAAATAATGTCTATCATATTGCCTTTTATTTCCGCTTCGTCAATAATTGGATCAACCAGTCTGGTTCCGTCTATTCGTAAAAATTGAATATAAGCGCCAGGCATATAATCCTGCGTATTTTTTCCAAGAGTTAGTATTCCTAAAATAGTCGGCATAGTGTCATCAGGAGAAACAATCATTTTGCAGGAAGCCAGCCGTTCCTCATAAGACCTGTTATTTTCCGCCAGAACCTCAGGTGAAAACGCGGCTTTTAAATATTCTTCTTCAAATCTTACCTTGGATATATCTTCAATGGAGGCTCTTGGAGACGGGTTTATATCATACGGCAGATCTTTATGTCTTCTTTTTTCATTTAAAATGCGTTCTTCCTGAGCGCCTGCAAGTCCACGGCGCGGTCCTGTTCTTATCCATATTTGCCCTTTGAAACGAATGGGAGTAATATCAGAAGGCATAACGGTAACAACGGCAATTTCCGCTCCTTTTAGATTTCTTTTTTCGACAGTCATTACAGGCATCGGCAGTATATTCCCGTCGTCCCTCATAAAAGCCAGGCTTTTTAACAATTCATCATCTATTTCAATGCGGGACGGTTCACCATTGTCTTCAACGCCAATAAACAATACCCCTGGAAGATTGTGATTCGGCAGATCATTGGCAAAAGCGCATACAGCCTGCCGGGCTTTATCCCCCTCATTTTTAAATGAACGTTTTAATTCTACTCTATCGGATTCAATATCGGAGATTAAATCAAGGAGTTCGGTATCGCTGTATCTGTACACCTTGTTCAATATTTTCTCCTATGTACGGTTTTTTATTATTTCATAACATGGTTTTTATGTCAAATTAAGATTAAAAACGCAATTAATAAAATTTTAAAAATTGTTTCCTAGCAGCTGATTTTGCCGATTACGTCATCCATTTCTTTGATCATCTTTTGTTTTAAACCTGTCAGTTCCTGTACTGCCATTATTTCCTTTAAATCGCCGTTGAATGAAGAATAATCGGAATGAGAGCCGGAACATTCTTCAAGAAAAAGCTGATATGGCAGAACCTCAAGAGAGTTGATGATTGACTGAATTACTTCGGGGGATGGAAAATTTTTTCCGTTTTCTACAGCGTTCAGATAGTTCGGCGAAACGGATATCATTTCAGAAAAATCCTGCTGGTTTATACCCTTCTTTTTTCTAAAAAACCGTAGATTCTTAATAAATAACTCTTGAAAATGAGTCATAAATACCTTATTATAATCACTTTTTTTTCGTAAAAAACAATCTATAACAGTTGTAATAACTGTAATACAGTTGACATAAACATTAAAGAAAGTTAAAATGTCTGAAAGTTTTTTTAAGGAGAATTATAGAAATGCGTAATTATTTATTAAAAGCGGGATTTTTGGCTTTTTTTCTGGTTCTTGTGATTACCGGAGCATTTGCCCAGACAGTCACTCTTGACAACGCAATCAGAGGCGCTACGGAAGAAGTCGCCAACAACCTGAGAAGAGGAAACAGAATCGCCATTTTATCCGTTCGATCCAATTCATACCGGATGTCAAATTATCTGGTAGAAGAATTGACAAATACCCTGGTTAACCAGCGTCTGTTTACCATAGTGGACAGAGCACAGCTTGAGCTTATTCAGGAGGAAATGCAGTTCCAGATGTCGGGTGATGTCAGTGACGCGTCCGCGCAGGCAATCGGTAAATTGCTTGGAGCGCAGGCTATTATTACCGGAACATTTGATTCGATTGGCGATTTTTACCGCTTCCGTGTGCGGGTTATAGAGATTGAGACGGCCGCCATAAAGGTCACTTATTCGGCAAATGTGTACGGTGACGCTGTTGTACAGTCTTTAATGGGCGTAACCAGCAGCGCTCCAGCGGCTGCCGCCGCCGCGCCGGCTCCCGGAAACACGGTACAGTCTTCGATTGCTCATGTTGACGGCATGAAGCCGGTAAAGAAAACGCCCGCAAGACCGGGCAATTTTGAATTAAAACAGGGCAGCCGGATTCGTATGCCTATTGACATGAAAACATTCCATACTGTGGCCGTAGCGAGCCTGGAAAGCTTGAAATATCCGGTAGACTCGGAAGGGAATGGTTTTATCATGTTTACTATCAAAGGCAACCGCTGGTGGCTTCAGATGAGACTATGTTACTGGCATGATGAATACTGGTATGAGTACATAGGCAGTGACGGCCTTGAGGCAAATCCCGCTCTGAACAGAATTCACAAGAATTATCCGTCTTTAATTGATCGTGTGGATGTTACGATTAGTAAAAACTACAATAAAAGGTAAAATATTAACTTTTTCCAGGATGGAGGTCTTTTCGCCGGTTTGCCACTTGACAAATTCCTGCTTAAATGTTAAATAACCTCAATAAGGTGGGAATATTATGGACAATTTAAAGCAGCAAATTAAAGAACTGATAATCAGCGCACTGGAACTGGAGGATGTAAAACCGGAAGATATTGTGGATTCCGAGCCTCTTTTTGGCGAAGGTCTGGGACTTGATTCTATCGATGCGCTTGAACTGGGAGTTGCGCTCAAAAAGAAATTCGGAGTGAAATTCTCCGCGGAAAACGCTGATAACAAGAAACATTTCGCTTCTGTGGACGCTCTCGCGGCGTATATCGGGGCTTGCGGGGGAGTTCCATCATGACAAAAGACGACATCCTGAATAAAATGCGGGAAATACTGGTCGAAGAATTTCAAATAAACGGTTCTTCCGTTACATCCCAGGCAAAACTTTATGACGATCTTGAGCTTGATTCCATTGACGCGGTGGATCTTCTTGTAAAAATGAAGGAATTTATTCCCGGGAAGATCGATCCCGAAATGTTTAAAAAAGCCGTTACTGTTCAGGATGTGGTAGATTTGCTCTATCCCCTTGTTCAAAAAGCCTGATGGCCGGCGGATATAAAGAAATACTAAAGCGCATTTCCGCGGTTCTCTTTTATCTGGCAGCCGCGCTTTACCCGGTTCTTATATTCTATTTTCTGGTAATACGTAAAGCTCCGCTCAGGTCTTTTTCGCTTTTTGTTATCGTCTTCGCCGTTCTTGTTTTTCTGCTCGGCACCGCCCGCGGAAAGGCGAACGGAAAGACCTTTCTTCAGGGTTCCCTTCTCCTTCTATGCCTTGGCATTATATGCTTCATTACAAACTCGCCTGTCATTCTTAAATTTTACCCGGTACTGATGAATATTGTTTTTCTTGCGGCATTTGTCTCAACTTTTTTTTCCGCTCCCACCATGATCTTCCGCTTCGCGACTCTTGCCGATAAAACCATCAAAGGCTCCCTTGCGGAAAAGAGGGTGGAAGCGTACTGCCGCAAAGTGACAATTGTCTGGTGTTGTTTTTTTGTTCTTAACGGAAGCATAGCCGCGGTTACAATTTTTTCCGGTTCCGAATTTTTATGGACCGCATATAACGGAGCGGTTTCCTATTTTTTAACCGGCCTTATTTTCGCGGCGGAATTTATTATAAGAAAAATAGTGCAGAAAAAAATGCCCAAGGCAATCGGCCTTTCGTCTTTTAAAAACTCGTCGCGCTCTCTTTCAACCGTTATGTGCTACGAGGATGCCTGGGAAAAACCGGCATATAAAACATGGGGGGATTTTCTGGAAGGCTGCGCCGTTCTGCGGCGTAAAATAAATTCTGTTAACAGCGACAGGTGGCTTTTGTACTGCGATGACTGCTGGAATTTTCTTTTGGCGTTTACGGCGCTGCTTCAATGCAAAAAAGAAATACTTCTCAGCGCCAATACAGGCTCTTCCTATATCGCCGAGATCAGGGTTGATGCCGGCAATGAAAGCGGATATGTTCCCTTTCTTACTGATTTAGACTGTTCGCGGGACGAAAAGATCGAAAATGTTTATAACATTGACTCCCTGCTTTCTTCGGATGCCGGAAACGCGGCGAAAAATTTTTTAACGGAAGAAGTTCCCGTAATTAACGCCGGTGAAACGTCGATTATCATGTACACGTCCGGCAGTACGGGAAAACCGAAAGCGGTAAAGCAGAGACTGACCGAATTTGAAAATGATAACCGTTTTGCGCTTTCCAAATGGGGAGAGGAATTCCTGAAGCGCAAATTGTGCTCAACTGTAAACCAGCATCACATTTACGGCCTGTTGTATTCGATACTCCTTCCATTTACGGCGGCAGTCCCTTTCAGGAGAAAAAGAATAGAGTTTCCGGACGAGTTTGAAAAGATCACAGGCGCTTCATACATGATCATCACCGTTCCGGCTTTTTTAAAACGGATTGTGGAAATAGAAAAACATTCCGGTTTTCATCTTAACTCACCGTGGATATTCACTTCGGGGGGAGTGCTGAGTCCCGAAACGGCGAAACTGACAAGCCAGACATTCGGTTTTTGGCCGGTCGAGGTCTACGGAAGCACGGAAACTTCCGGCATCGCGTACAGACAGTCGATAAACGGTCCCGAATGGACCGCGTTTGACAACGCGAGTTTAAGCAAAAATGAGGACGGCTGCCTTGTTATACGATCTCCTTATATAAAAGATGCGGACGGTTTTGTTACCGCCGACATGGTCAATATGCTGGAAGACGGAAGATTTATTCTTCTGGGACGCTCGGATTCAGTCGTTAAAATCGAGGAAAAACGGGTATCCCTTGCGGAAATGGAAGAGCGCATTTTGCAATCCGGCTGCGTATCGGATGTGAGCGTAATCGCGATGGATGATGCCAGGCAGTACCTTGCCGCGGCGGTGGTTTTTAACGATAAGGGAAAAGAAAAATTTTCCAATGCCGGAAAGAATGAAATTAATAAATTTTGGAGGGAATATCTTCAAAAATATTTTGAAAATCTTGTAATTCCGAAGAAATGGCGGTATCTTGATTCTATACCTTTAAATTCACAGGGGAAAAAACAGAAAGAAGCGGTTAAAATGCTTTTTGTTAAAAATGAAAATGAATAACAGCGGACTGGAAGATAATGAAACAGACGGGTTTAAAAGCCTGGAGAATGTAAAACTGATAGAAAAAAACGGCAATTCCGTAACGCTGGAATTCTCAATCCAGGATACCAGCCCGTATTTTAAGGGGCATTTTCCGGATTTTCAGATTCTTCCGGCGGTTGCGCAGATTGAGATTGTAATACGTTTTTCCAGGCGATATTTTGGAACAGAAATTGCCCTTTCCCAGTTAAAAAGGTTAAAATTTTCCAGTTTAATCCGTCCTTCCGCATTATTGCGTCTTAAAATTGAAAATGACGGGGATTTGATTTCATTCAATCTTGGTTCCTCTGACGGAGGGATTTCATATTCATCAGGGACAGTCGCCGCGTTATGAAACAGGGTTTTATTATTCCCGTGTACCGTCACGGAGAAACGGCGTGCACTCTTGCGGATCATCTTTTATCGTTTAGGCTGCCTGTAATAATTGTAGACGACGGAAACGGCGAAGAAACTAAAAAAATCCTCGCGAATTATTCCCGCGCCAAAGCGGCGGACGCGGAAAACGGTTTAATTACGCTTGTAAGGCTGGAAAAAAACTCCGGCAAAGGGGGAGCCGTCTGCGCCGGCATTAAAAAAGCGGATGAGTTGGGCATCACGCACGCTTTACAGATAGACGCCGACGGCCAGCATGACACTGGAAAAATTGCTTTTTTTCTTGAACAATCGGTTAAATACCCGGATAAAATCATCTGCGGATATCCTGAATTTGACAGTTCAGCGCCAAAGGGCAGGGTAACAGGACGCAAAATTTCCACTTTTTGGGGGGCCGTTACCACCCTGTCCGTGCAGCTTAAAGATCTGTTGTGCGGTTTCAGGGTATATCCGGTGGAAGCTGCATACAGTATCATTAAAAAAAGTTTTTTGGATAAAAGAATGGGTTTTGATCCGGAAATTCTGGTGCGTCTTTTCTGGAAAGAAGTTTATCCTGATTATCACCCGATAAAGGTTAACTATCCGCCGGACGGCGTTTCAAATTTTAATGTTGTTAATGACAATATCAGAATCAGCCTGATGTTTTCAAGACTGTTTTTTGGCATGCTGTTCCGCATGCCGTTATTGATAGTCCGCGGAATTAAACGAAGAAAGGAAAGCAAAGGGGAATAAAAATGGAAGAAAAACAGGATAACGGACCGTATAACATTTTCGCCGAAACGGAAATCTCAGTTGAATTTTATGATCTGGATCCCATGAAGATCGTATGGCACGGAAATTATATCAATTATTTTGAGATTGGAAGACGCAGCCTTCTTGCGAAAATCAAATACGATTATTATGAGATGGAGGAGTCCGGTTTTGCTTTTCCCGTCATTGACATCAGCGCGAAATATCTTGATTCATTAAGGTTTAAAGACAGGGCTGTAATTAAAGCGATTCTTGTTGAATACGAAAACCGGCTACGGATAAGATACGAAATTCGCAACGCGCTGACCGGGAAGATTACGACGAAAGGTGTCAGCACCCAAATGGCAATTGACATGAGAAAAATGGAATCCTGCTTTTTATGCCCGCAGATTCTTGTTGATAAAGTGGAAGCTCTTATCAGAAAGGAAAAACAATGAACTGTCCCTCCGGAAAACCAAAACGGGAAATTCCCCGGTACGGACTCTTTTGCGGTCTGCTGTTCCTGTTTGTTTTTTCTTCCGCCCTGTCAGCGCAGGCCGCCGATGAAGAAATTTTCCGTTACCCGCTTGGATCAAGCACGGAAAAGGCTTTCATGACGACATGCCAAAAGCTGTCGGAACATCCTTTAATACGCGGCAGCTTTGAACAGGAAAAAATATTAAAGCGCCATAACAGATCTTTAAAATCGTCAGGCAATTTTATAATTGCGGCAGAACTTGGAATGGTTTGGGACACTGTAAAACCGTTTCCGTCCGTTCTCGCGCTGGGAAAGGATTTTCTTGTTCAGTCAAGGCCGGGAGGACAGAAAAACGTTTTAAACGCGCAGGGGAACGAAACTTTTATCAGGATGGCGGATGTTTTAAGCGCCGTATTTTCGGGTAACAGCCGCGCTCTTGTTGACAATTTTAAGGTATATTACCAAAGCGCGGGAACATCATGGGAAATCGGGCTTTCTCCTTTAGACAACGCGATAAATTCTTTTGCGGAAAAAATTATTATGAAAGGAGATGCCGCAATCAGATCCATTCATATATTTGAGCAGAACGGGGACAGCATAAAATACATTCTGTCAAATCACAGCTATCCGGCGCAATTGGAAAGCAATGAAAAAGCTCTGTTCGCTTATCCGTGATTTTTTTAACGGAAAGACAGCGCCCGCCGTTTTGGGAA
>JGI24695J34938_10003791_pt1 | contig 10296 bp, 14 predicted proteins | sample TergutCo191P3_FD_34938 | JGI IMG/M metagenome (IMG submission 34938) | reverse complement strand
GCCGAGCCATAAAGCCAAGTATAAACCTGAGAGCTTGTCGATTATTATGGCGCCGACCGAGAGACAGGCGTATTTGAACATGCAAAAGATAAAGACCTTTATTAAACTGGACAAGACCTTCCCCAAAATTGACAGATACAGCGACCAGTTGATAGAGTTAAACAACGGATCAAGAATAGTGGTCGTGCCTGCCACAGAGACATCGGCGCGCGGAGATTCCAAACCGGACATAATTATCCTTGACGAGGCGAGCCGTATTGATGAAGCTGTCTATAAATCAGGCGTAGTTCCCATGCTCACCGAGAACCCCGACTGCGAGTTGATTGACATAAGCACCCCGAACGGCAAATTCGGCTTTCATTTTAACGCCATGAACAATCCCAAGTGGGAGCGATACGAGATTAGAGCGCCTTGGGAAGTAGACGAGATAAACTTTACTCTATACGAAGCGGAACCAGAGGAAACATATCAAAAGAAATTAAAAGAAAAGGGAATAATCGGGTATTACTCACCACGGCACAGGAACAAAGAAGAACAATTGTTTAACCTTGGCGAGATGGGCTGCCTCATGTACAGGCAGGAATACGGCGTAGAATTCGTTGAACCAAGCGATCAGGTATTTAGTTATGATGAGATTGAAAGGTTATTCGTAAACAAGATTGAAGCATTAGACTTTGAGGAAATTGGCGAGGCTGAGGCTTTGACATTTTAATTGACGTGTGATAAATTGGTAGCGAGAGGTAATTTGTACTAATAGATTTAACAGGACAAACATTCGGACGCTTGACGGTAATCTCTTATGCCGGACAGGCAGATGGTAAACGATCTCATTGGAACTGCGTATGCGATTGCGGAAAAAAAACGACAGTAATAAGCTATAGTCTTCGAGCCGGTATAACAAAATCATGTGGTTGCCTACAAAAAGAAACAATTAAAAAAATAAGACTTACTCATGGGATGTCTAAGACTAGATTATTTACAATTTGGGATAACATGAGGCGTCGTTGTTATGATAAAGGCGCTACAGGTTATAAATACTACGGCGGGCGTGGTATAAAAGTATGTAAAAAATGGCAAGACTTTATTCCCTTTAAGGATTGGGCTTTATCACATGGCTATACTGATGACCTAACCATTGACCGCATAGACAATGATGGCAATTACGAGCCAGACAATTGCCAATGGATAACGCATAAAGATCAACAAAAGAATAGGCGAAATGTAAAAAAGGTTAAAGCCTATGCATGAGTTTATACTTGCAGGCGATATAGGAAAAAAAAGAGACGCATTTTCTCTCATGTTACTCCAGGACAACGCGCAGATACTCGATGGCAATAAAACCCTTGGCACACCTGATAAAGTAATTCACTTTTACGATATAGTTAAAATCGAAAAATACCACGGACTTGGCTACGAAGAGGGCGCGGATCGAATCTATCAGGTCATGCAACACCCCAGACTAAGATTAAACACAGACCTTTTACTTGACGGCACAGGCATAGGAGACGCAGTAGTAGAGCTTGTCAGAAAGCGAGGACTATGCCCTATACCCATAATCTTCTCAGGCGGAAACGCTCCAGTGGAACATCATGCCCAATTCGGAAACATATTCAAGGGACAGGACAGCACTCTCTCAGGCTTACAGGTTATCGAGAATATCAGCGTGCCAAAGAAAGACTTGGTTGACGCGGGTAAAGTCATGATTCAACAGGGTAGATTAAGAGTAGCGCCGGGAAGGTGGAAAGATGATTTTAAAGAACAATTGCAGAGATTTAAGGGCAAGGTAAACGAGAAGACGAAGAATATCAAGTACGAAGCGGAGACAGAGGCAGTGCATGACGATCTTGTGGTTGTCTTTTTGATGGGCGCTTGGTGGGTTTTAAACAGAAGAGAGAAGGGAGCGCAGGAACGAACAGCGCCGCAGAGCGAAACATACGGCTTTGAGCCATTCGACTATTGTTAAGGGGGAATTTGTAAAGATAGGTAATTGTAATTTATATAACATTGATTGCATAGAATTAATGAAGAAATACCCCGACAAACACTTTGATATTGCCATAGTAGATCCGCCTTTTGGTATAGGCGCAGATTGGAAAAAAAGGAAGCGTAATAATTATAAAGCAACAAGTTATACTAACAACAATATTCCATGTAAAAATTATTTTGATGAACTTGAAAGAGTATCAAAGAACTATATTATATTTGGATATAATTATTTTACAGAATATCTGGGGAGTACTAATCATATAATTGTTTGGGATAAAATTGCAGCTGATAACATTCATATAAGCTCTCACGCAGAGTTAGCCTATAGCACTTTTAAGAAACCAATGCTTGTTATAAGAACACCTTGGGACGGCGGAAGGAAAGGCAAAGAAACAGGCATTAAAAAAATACACCCGCATCAGAAACCAATAGAGTTATACGAAAAAATTCTTATTAAATTTGGCAAACAGGGAGATCTAATCCTTGATACTCACATGGGAAGCGGCTCTATTGCAATAGCTTGTAATAAATCAAATCCCAATTTATTACAAGCTTTGGGATTTGAATTAACCGCAGCCGAAATAGACAAAATACATTATGAAGACGCTTGCGGCCGCTTAAGAGAATATAACAGGAGGTAATTTGTAGAACAGAATAAAAACCCAAGAATTTCTAAGGACAGCTTAGAAAGACTAATCAAAATACGAAAACAAATCAAAGACAACCGCACGAACATGGACACCCGCTGGAAACAGACAGCGCAGTACATTAACCCAGATATGTTATGGCAGGACGAGCCGGACGCGGCGCAGAAGCCCGAAGACACCACACACATTTACGACACCACAGCTATTAAAGCAAGCAACACGCTCGCGGACGGTATTCAAGGCTATTCATTCGCGCGTAATCAGGCATGGTTTAAAGCGGCGCTTGAGGACGTTGAAGACATGAGCGATGAGGAAACGGCATGGCTACAACACGCCGAGAAACTCATGTACACCCAGACGCAGAAAAGTAACTTTTACGATGAAGGACGATCTTTCGTTAAATGTTGCGCCGACTTTGGTACCGCAATCATGACACGCGAGGACGATATTATCAGGCGCATGCCGTCTTATAAAACTCAGCATTTAAAGTATTGCGCTATTGACGAGAACCCATTCGGCGAAGTAGATGTTTTATTCCGTGATTTTTGGGTGGACGCTTACAAAGCGGCGGGAATATTCGGTAAGGATAGGCTGCCAAAGGTAATAAGAGAAGCTTATAACAAAGGGATCATGAAACTTTACAAGTTTACCCAGGCTATAGTCCCGGTTGACCGATACAACATAGACATTGACCGACCGCAGAACAAGGAATATTACACGGTATTTTGGGCAGACTTGGAGAGAAACGATCCCATCATGGACGGTTATTATCAGCTTAAGCCCTTCTTCTGTTGGAGATGGTCAAGAAACCTTGACGGCGGAGTGTGGGGAACAAACAGCCCCGGCACGATGGAACTCCCAGACATTAAGCAAGCAAACAGCGTAAGAGCGAATCTTTCAAGAGTTGAGCAGCTTATGGGTGATAAGCCAATAAAAGCGACAGAGGGATTGCAGGGTAGAATCAATCTTAGACCAAGAGGAATAACTTTTCTACGACCCGGCGAAGACTTTACGACCATGCAAAGCACAGACAACCCGCAGGGGATGATGGACGATCTCGACCGCTTACAGAGAGCCATTAACGAAGCCTACTATACCGACTTCTTTTTAATTCTCAGCCAGAACATGGAGAAACAAAAGACAGCGACAGAAGTTGCAGGTATTCAAGGTGAGAAAGCCGCTCTAATGTCAGCTTTCTATGGCAGATTATCAGCGGAATTCCTTGAGCCAATGCTTGAGGACTTATTCTCCATCGAGCTTATGAGCGGCAGAATACCACGACCGCCAGACAGTTTATGGCAGCAAGACAGACAGCTTCGATTGGATATGATAAGCCCGCTTGCCCAGATGCAGCGCAGATACCTAATGCTTGGCAGCAGTCAGCAAGCAATCGCCGAGATAGCAGCCTTAGCACAATTAAACCCGCAAATACTGGATAATCTCGACCTTGACCAACACGCGAGAAACATAGCGGACGCGCACGGACTGGATAAACGTGTAGTAATCGACATGGTAGACGTACAGAGAATGAGACAGGCAAGAGCCGAGCAGCAACAGGCTATGCAACAGCAGGCTATGCAAATGCAAGCCCTGGACGTAGGCAGCAGAGCCGCCGCGAATATCAGTAAATTACCGCCGGAAGCTATGCAGCAGATGGCGCAGGCAGAAGGAGTAATGTAATGCAATTAAAAGAACAAGCGCAGGCGGAACAGGAAGAGCGCAAGATATTCCGCAGAGTATTCGATACAGAAGACGGCAAGCAGGTACTCACTTATATCTTGAATGAGTGCAGATATTTTGCCGTAGAGCCAAACGACATGGATCCACTCTTACACGCATTCTGTAACAGATTGCTTAATAAGATTGGAATTATTCACTCTCACAATTTATTCGAGGACACGGCTGCTCGCGTAGATAACGCGAACGATCGCGATCTCTTATATATTTTAAACCAAAAAGAAGAATAGGAGGTATTTTGTAGAAGACAATAAAACGCCGGAACAGGAAACAGAATCACAGACAACGCCGGAACAGCAAACGGAACCCGCTGTAGAAGACGAATGGAAAGGCACTTGGGTTAGTCAGCTCGACAAGGACACCAGAGAAAGGCACAAAGATAGCTTAAAGGAACTCAAAGGCAAGAAGATGGGAGAAGTACTCGATGATTACTTCTCAGGCAAAACAAAGCTTAAGGACGCTATTATTCTACCGGGCAAGGACGCTAAACCGGAAGACATAGACGCTTTCTTAAAGCGTATGGACATCCCCAAGACGGCGGATGAATACAAGCTCGATGGCAAGCTAATCCCCGGCAACGACACCGACGAAACCAAAGCGACAGCGGCGAAGGGCTTGGCGGATCTGTTTAAAACTCTTGGGCTTACCAAAGGGCAAGCGACAAAGATGTATGAACAGTATGTAGGTCTTGTTAAAGGAGCAAACGAAGCGCAAGCGACTAAACAGAAAGCCCTTGCGGATTCATTCGAGGAACGTCTTTTAAAAGACCTTGGCGATGAGAAGACCGCAACCGAGACAAAGGAGTACTTTAAGCGCGCTTTAATCGCTTTAGGAGACAAAGACCTTGTTAAGGAACTCAGCGACAGTGGAATGCTTTACTCATCAAAATTTGTTAGAGGCATGGCGGATATTTTCAAAGCAGGAAACAAAGAGCCGCCAATCCCGCAGGCGGGTCCCGGCAGGGAAGAACCAAAGAAAGACGCGCTGCCAAAGAGCGATCAATTCCAGAAACAATACGGAGGTAAAAAATAATGGGAATACTTGATGATGTAATGGACGGCATTAACGCCAAAGAAAGCACAACCACGCAGACAACTGTTGCAGAAAGCGCAACAGCTCAAACGCCTGCTGCTGAAGAAAAAACTTTGCACAGTTACAGCGACAAATTCAAAGAGCAATACGGCGAAAGAAAGCAGGCTTAAGCCATGCTTAATTTTATTTTGGGAGGAGTAATATGAAAAAATTATTTTTCTTATTGCTTATCACAGTCGTCTTGGCTGTCTTCGCGTTCGCGCAGGAAGCTGAAGGTGACGGAGGCGAAACAAAGGAATTGCTTCCCGCGTTCGCGATGTCCGGAAACAACGTAGAGACCTGTGTTGTTACACCGGGTACGGCTTTAGTAATCGTTCCGCATGGGGTGGAACTGGTCGCTAATGAATATGAAATAAAAATGATTACAAATGAAAGTGAAAATGTTTCAAATGAAACTCTTAATCACATTGTGAGTAAACAAAAGGAGGTGATGTCCCTTTTGGGATTATCTTAACCGACTCTAAGAAAACAGGTTAGAAAACTAAACTGAGATAGCAGCGCAGTAAAATCTGCCGTTGGCAACCTGCGCTGCTGTTTGAAACAAGGAGTGAGTTATGAAAGCGATTATATCGCAGCCTATGAAAGGCAAAACACGAGAACAGATCATGCAGGAAAGAGAGCCAGTAATCAAAGAACTTGAGGCGAAAGGATATGAGATCGTAGATACCGTATACGGCGAACCGCCAGCAGACGGAAACATAGCTTTAAAGTGCCTTGCGTTAACCCTTAAAGCAATTGCCGATGTAGACTTTGTATATTTTATGCAAGGATGGGAAAATGCCCGAGGTTGTAAAATAGAACATCAGTGCTGCATGGATTATAATGTGCCATTTGGAACATATAATTAAAAAAATAGTTGACAAATATTTTATTATGTTGTAAATTATTTCTATTGACAGGTTGCTTCTCTTTGAGAGGCAACCAACTACCAGCATAGTTGGTAGAAGTGGAGACACTTCTCCCGGCATCTTGCTATTGAGGAGAGCCAGCTCATCGAGCATGGAGGAGACGAAAAGGCGTTTGCAAGCGCTGAGTACCGATCCGGCTATGTTAGTTGCTAGAGGCGGACCCGAAGGCGAGGAGGATAAATAAATCCTTCCGCCGGAGTGTCCCAAAAAAACTCTAGGAGATTAACATGGCAGTATTAGCCCAAAACAAGTATTTAACATTAGCCGAAGCCAACAAAGCGGCAGGCAATGTTGAAACCGCCAATCTTTTGGCAGACTTCCAACAGAGAAATAAATTCCTCGATGAAGTCCCGTGGTTTCCAGCCACGCACGGATCGCACACCGAAGAGCTTAGAGCAAAGAAGCTTGAGGGCGGCGATTTCACAGAAATCAATTCAGGTATCCCGAGAATTGGATCAACGGCAGATATTATAAAAGAATCTGTTAAGATTTACGAAGGTGAAAGCATCGTAGACGACAGACTACTTAAGTTCGCGGAAGATCCCTACAAAGCAAGAGATACTCACGACACGATGAATCTTGAAGGTATCTTCCAAGATTTTAACAAGCGCATTCTTTATCCCACCGACCCCGGCAACACAAGAGCATTTAAACCTCTCACAGAGCGTAAGAACGTAGTCGGCGGCAGGCAGAATTACTGTTTTTCCGCAGGAGGCACAGGCACAGGCTTAACATCAGCCTGGTTGTTTGAATTCGGGAAGAAAGGATTCCACTTCATTTACGGCAAGCACACAAGTCCCGGTCTTTCAAACGAGGACAAAGGCTTGCACCGCATTGAAGCACCGGACGGCAAAGGCGCCATGTACGGATGGGTAAGGCACTACGCGATCAATTCAGGGATCATGGAATACAGACCCAATGCTTTCATGAGATTTGCCAACATCGACCCCAACAGCGAAGTTACCGATGGCAGCCCGAATTATTTAAAGATCAGGGACATTATTCTCAAAGCAAAACCATTCTTACCCACACCAACAGGAAGCAACGCCGTAATGTTTGTCAGCCCTTCCATTTACGGACAGCTTGAAGTACAGGCATACGAGAAAGGCAACGCCTCGATCACAATCAGGGAAGTCGAGAATTTTGGAACTCTTTTAAGGGTAGCCGGAATTCCTGTCCTGCCTTGGGACGCAATAACAGAAAACGAAGCAGAAGTACTCGCGGCATAGCGAACAAGCCCGGATGTTTATTTCCGGGCAATTAAATTTTAAGGAGAAATCATGACCGATTTTTTAAACAGGTTTGGTGTTACAACCAACCAAGGCTCAGAAAATATTCTGGACTTTAACGCGATTGACGAAAGAGCGGCGATGCAATCCCATCGCACAGGCGAGCAGCACGATTCTACAGCCGTGTTTCATATAGCCGCCGACTTCACAGGGAACGTTACCCCGAAGCTAATCCACTGCGATACAGAGGGCGGAACATATACCGATCTTGTGGTCGGCGCTACCGTAACCGATCCAAAAGCCGGAAACTTCGCGGTAATTCCAATGCCAAAGACGCATAAGAGATATGTGAGAGCAACTCTTACCGCCGCAGCATCGGGAGCGACCATCGAGGCATTTATCCAGCCGGGACCATCCCAGCCCAGATAACGTAACGAGCCCCGGCGTTTAGTCCGGGGCAACTATATTTTAAGGAGACTTGAATGAAATTTATATGTAACACAGAATTCTTTGAAGGCAAGCGTTTATTTTACGGAGGCAACTCTTACGACTTAAACGAAGAAGCCGCAGAAAAATTGATCGCCCTGGACAAAAAGAAACCTCTTGGCGCTCTCTCTTACTTTGACCCCGCGGACGACGACGCTGACAAGTTTGTTAAAGCGAACAAAGGCAAAGTAAAGGGCGGAAAGAAAGCCGACCCCGCGGACGATGACGCGGATGAGGTTGAGGATATTACGCCTCAGCCGACAAGAGAGGAGCTATTCGCAAAAGCTCAGGAACTTGGTCTTGATGTCCCAAAAAACATAAGCACAGCCAAGCTTATCGCGGCAATCGAAGAAGCGAGCAAAGAATAAAGGATGTTACCTTGTTTGAAGTAAAGCATATATTACTTACAGATCCAGAAGATCCGGTTATAAGAGATATTACAACCAGAATGTCAAGGTTTGTTTGTAATTTAGAAACAAATGAAGAATGCCTCAAAGAAGAAGCCTTCATAATAGAAACAGAAGTTCCTATTGTTTTAAAATGCTATGCTCCAGACAAGGTAACTAATGAAAAAAATGTTTATTTAACTCCAAAAGAACAAAGAAGCGGAAGCAGAATTTTTATAACACCAGGAGTTATAGCCCTTGTAATGTTTCTTAAAACACCATGTATTAATTTAAAATCCGCTAAAGAAGCGACTTCTTTATTTATTGATTATTTTGTAAAGCGAATTAAAGGCGCCTATTCAGATAATAACGATATACTAATCAACGGTAAAAAGATATTAGGCTTAGCTTTTCATTGTAATCCTGAGCTTGAAACATCAAATATAAAATTCATGCTCACTTTTAATTCAGATTATATTAAATCCCTTATTAACAGTGATGATTTTACAGACAGAAAATATAGTGATATTACGGGTATATGTAACGAGACTAATTTAAGCGCAGACGCTGTAAGAAATATAGTAAACGGATTTATAGATGTGGTTTTATCTTGGAGGGATAATGTCTAATAGCGTAAATTATACTTCCTCTTGGACACAGATATGTAACCGCGCGCTTGGAAGGCTTGGAGCCGCCGAAATAAAAGACTTGGACGAAGGCACGAACAGCGCTGGATTTTGCGTGAGATTTTTACCGCAGGCGATTGAAGACGTGCTTGGACAGTACGATTTTAAATTCGCGCGCCGCAGAACACGCCTTGCCTTAAACGCAGATAGACCTAATTTTGGATGGCGATATCAATTCCAGTTACCATTGGATTTAATTAGAATTATTGACGTATTCGGCGGAACTAACTTAAGACCAGAACGAAATGAAACTACATCATATCAGATAGAAAATGGAATGATACTCGCGGACGTAGAAGCGATACAAATAGTTTATACAATAAGACCGGATAATCCTAACAACATGCCCGGAGCAGTGAGAACAGCTATCAGTACCCACCTTGCTTATTTATTGTCTACGCCATTGACTTCCAACGAGCAGTTAATTGCTTTACTTGCTGCGGAAAGCCAGAGAGCTATAAATCAAGCGAAAATAGAAGACGCGCAAATGAATTACGATCCTGAGGCAAAAGGACAGGATTTCCATGTGGAGAACAGAAGATGAATATAAGTCTTTTATTTAACGTATTCACAGGAGAGATTAGCCCCTTAATAGAAGGTAGAATTGACAGCCCCATAAATGAGATGGGCGCGACACGCATGGAGAACTTTATACCAATGCTTACAGGAGGTATAAGAAAAAGACCCGGAACATGGTATGATGGAAATACACTTGAAAATAAAAAAGCGAGACTTATAGAATGGCTGCTGTCCGACGGCACTTGCATTTTACTAGAATTGACCGAAGAGATGATACGAATATGGAGAGCCGGAGATGACGAAGAATTTAGATTGCTAGAAACAACGCCAGAGATAGAAGTTGATTATACAGGAATTAATTTAAGAGAAATACAGTACGCAGCCTCAGCAAATACTATATGGTTTGCGCATAATATGAAACCAGTTATTAAACTGGAATGGAACGGAAGTATTGTGGAATTATCTCGACCAATTTTTACAAGAGTTATAGCGAAACAAATTAAAGTAGATGTAAATTGTAACGAATGCAAAGGCGTAGGGTCGTTTACCGCAGGGCAAAAATGTCCTCATTGTAACGATGGGCAAGTAGCCATTGGAAATGGAATAGTAGAAAAATTAAC
>JGI24695J34938_10003788_pt1 | contig 10300 bp, 9 predicted proteins | sample TergutCo191P3_FD_34938 | JGI IMG/M metagenome (IMG submission 34938) | reverse complement strand
AAACGGAATCCAAATTATTTTTTAGTTCCGACTGCCGTGAACGAAGGACGGAAAAAACTGATGCGACGTCTGTCGGCGAAATAATCACTCCCAATAAAACCGCTTGGCGAATATCCATTCCCAAAACGAAATAAGCAAAAGCCCCTGCTAAAGAAGCGGTCAAAATAGTTCCGATTATCGATAAAACCGACGACATCGCCAAAACAGGCTTCGCTTTATGGTACGGTGTCTGGAAACCACCTGTGAAAACGATAAAAAGCAAAGCGAAATTACAAATCTGACTGACAAAAGCCATATCTTCGAACTCATACCAATTTCCGATAAAGATTCCAATTAAAATAAAGCCTACCAATGTCGGCATTCCAATTTTTCCGGCGGTTTTACATGACAACGCACTAATTATCAAAATAATTCCAAATGCTAAAACTATATCCATTTACCCGACCCCCATACTATTGTATGTCAAGAATATCATCTAAAATTTCCATCATCAACCGCGTTTCAATATCGGCACTCCCCAAACAATGATCCTTAATCTCATTATTTTTCGTTTTTATTGCGGTTTCGATTAAATCGATAATCGTATTAAGCGAATCACGTAATCTATGGCTCATTTCCGCTGTAAATTCGCTTCTTTTGAGTAAATCAGCAAGTATTTCGGTTTTATCCCAATCTTTATTATTGGTTTTGCGGGCAAGCAAACTATCAATCTCATTATTGAAAGCAAGCATTTCTTTTTTACCCTCAATTATCGCAATATGCGTTTCAATCCGCTTAATTAAAAGAGAACTTACGAAAGGTTTGTGGATATAATCCACCGCCCCAAGGTTAAGGCCTTCCATCTCCGTTTGGGCATCATCCATCGCAGAGAGGAAAATTATCGGCAAATCCTTATATTTTTCTTCACCTTTCAAAATACGGATCGCTTCATAACCATGAATACCGGGCATTTCCACATCAAGCAGAATAAGGGAGGGTGTGATTGTTTTCAAAACTTCGAACATTTTTTCCGCCGATGAGGCGGCGTGAACATTATAAATATCTTTCAATATTTTATTACATGTAATTAAGTTCGCGGTATTATCATCAACGACAATAATATCCTTTTTCGCCTTATCGTGACCATGGACTTTTTCCTTTTTACGCCGGCCGACAATTTTCCTATGAAATACTTCCGCTAATTGTTCGTATAATTCAAGCAATGATTGGCTATAAGACGGGTACTGCGCTTCACAAAACGCGAAATCCTCATCTTTGGCGGCTTTTTCCATGACAAGCGCCTGTGTCGATAGTTCTGTTGCACCAATTGTCGCTAAAGATGATTTGATAGAATGGATATGGATACGGAAATTGTTGATATCTTTATGTTTTACTGACTTCCCCGCTTGTTTATTTAACTCGGGCAGTTTCTCATAAAAACGTTTTACGAAGGTCAAATATATATCTTTGCGCCCTGATAAACGCCCAAGGCTTATATTTACGTCAAGTCCAAGCAACATAAGAGCGTCTATCGCGATTTCATCTTCATCACATTCTTTCATATTTTCGACCATGACACAACTCCAAGTTACTGCTCACGGCAAGCCGTAAACAATAACAATTATGCACACAAACCGTCCGGTTTGGCGCTCCCTAATGTTCCCAACTTCCTCTATAAATTACGGTTGCCAATAATTCCCTGACGCGGTTAACATCACAAAGAACTTAATATAATCGGCATAGTTATCACCTTTATAATCATCAATCCCCCAATCCCAAAACTTATCCACCCACGCCTGATCATCGGCGTTAGCGGCGGCGGTCAGGAGAAACGGCGGCGTGAATAAATGGGGATCCGTCCATCCCACCGAAGATCCGTCCATATTAAACGGACCGAAGCTATTCATATTCCCGATCCCTTGTGCGAATTCATCAAGCGGGGCGATAATATAATCAAATAAAGTCGCGTCACCTATCTCGGTATTCCCGAATAATAAATAATCAGTTGCTAACCGCCACGGAATCCGGCAGGCATTGTATGCAAACGCGCCATCATTTGACCCTTCAAGCACATGCCCGTCGGGGACTTTCCATTCATCACCTTCCCGCACAATAAAATCAGGAAGAAATCCGTTTAAATTCCCTTTCATATTCTCTGCTTCGCGAATATCTCTGATAACATCATATGTCGCATTGATAACCAAGTGCCAGTCATGCGCTTCATCAACTTCGGCAAAAGCCTTTAAATGACTAAGGATAAAATCGGACGAACGTGTTGCTTTACCCAACTTAGATGTTTTCTGAAGCATTGCCCAATCTCCCAAAAGCAAGGTATAAGTATCTTTATTTACGCAATACCGCCATAGGCTATCAAGCATTTCCAAGGCATATGCGCGGTAATCATACTCACCATTACTGCCCCACTGGCGATCAGCGAGAAGCAAAGCAAAAATAATATCCATATCCCCGTCGGTGGCACAGCTTCCGCTCGAAGGCCTTTTGAAAGGTGCTGATTTTATCCCGTCTATTTCTTTGTACCCTGTCCGATTATCTCCATCCGCAGGATATCCGTTAAGTTCCCAGGCGAAAAGCTTATTATCATCACCGCCTGTCACGCTTGGAAAGGCTATCACCGTCCGCAACATCGCGTTAAAATACGCTTGCAAATCCGCACAGCCATAAATCCACTGCTCAGGTGTCAGTGAAAGTCTGTCTTCACTTCCGCTCATATAAACGAGCATCATCATTCCGTAACCGTGTGACTCCGAGACCGTCAGATGGGAAACGGGAATACTGCCTTCCCTAATCGCCCATGATTGATAATGCCGAAAAACCATGCGGAATTCATCTTTATTGGCAGGGCTATTCTCATCGACGATCAAATCATTTATCAAAAACTGCCTGAATAAAGCAATTATCTTATCATCAAGCTGTTCCCTTGTTTTATTAGACGGAAGCATCGGGGCTACTTCATATGATGTGTGCCAAGGGAAGGGTTTACTTATCTTGGGCCGCGTTTCATTCAATGACTCAGGCACAGGCGATACTTCCGCTTCTTTATTGCCCGCACATCCCGCTTGTGTAAATCCAAGCGTCAGAAAAACTAATATGGCTATGTAATAATGCTTGAAATTCATAATATCCTCGTTTCGTCTCTTTACTTAAGACTTCCCGTCAAATGCCCGCTTTTTATGCGCTCATTCCTACTGATGTCCATTTTACCACGACTTATCACATTTTGGAAGTTATTTTTGCCGGCATGAAATCCCCGACTATTTACGAAAAATAAGACAAAGATGGAATACTTAAGACAAAGCAATAATATGATAGTAAAAAGATTATCTGATAAAGCAGACTTTATAGTTTGCATGTATTAGGAAGGCATGGTTGTTCTTATGAAATCCAAAACTAAAATTGTCGTGCTTCATTTAAAAGAATTGATATATACAGGCATATTCGCGGTACTGGGAATTCTGTTTATCATCCTTTTAATCATTATGTTCCTGCCCGATAAAAAAGATGCTGAAAATGTTGGTGTCAGCGACACCATTACATATACCCCGGGTATATATACAACTTCACTTCTATTAAATGATAATGTCCTTGATATTCAGGTCACGGTTGATGAACAGCGCATTAATGATGTGGCCATTGTTAACCTTAATGAAGCCATCACCACGATGTTCCCGCTTATCGAGCCTGCATTCGACACATTGGCGAAACAAGTTTGCGATCTGCAATCGACAGAAAACATTACTTTTTCCAATGAAAATAAATATACCTCCATGGTACTTTTAAATGCTATCAAAGCCTCACTTGATAAAGCAACGGTTCAATAGCATAATATCTTGTTCAAATCATTAACATCATAAACATAAGCAGAATTACAAAATTGGCACTTTACCTCGACAGGCTCATTTTCTTTAACCATTAGCCTAATCTCATCGTGACCGATACTGATAAGTGCCTTTTCAACCCTTTCTTTATCGCAATTACAGTAAAATGATGGGGTGATATGCTCGGTAACAACCATATCCATATCACCTAAAAGAGTACTAAGTAAATATTCAGGTTCAGAGGACTCTAACAGAATATCGGTGACGGAAGTAAATGATTTAAGCCTTTCGGTAAGATGCGAAATGACTTTTTCGGAAACAAAAGGCATCAGCTGAACAATGAACCCTCCTGCCCGCCTTACGGTATTGTCTTTTTCCATCAAAACACCGAGTCCGACGATGGAAGGGATTTGCTCCGAAACAGCGAAATAATAAGTCAAATCTTCGGCAATTTCGCCTGATTGCAAAGTAACCTGACCTGAATAAGGCTCTTTTAACCCCATGTCCTTAATTACATTAAGATAACCGGCGCCAACTGCCCTGCCTACATCAAGCTTCCCGGCCGAACCGGGGGGCAACATAACCAAAGGATTATTTACATAGCCCTTGACCCTTGCGCCGCTGTCTGCCGTAACGGTCAAACCGCCAATCGGACCATCACCGCGAATCTGTAAGGTGAGCAGGTCCCTTTGGTTTTTCAGGGTACATCCCATCATCGCCCCCGCAGTCAGCAAGCGCCCGAGTGCGGCCGTCGCAACAGGGCTTGTACCATGAGCAATGCGGGCGCATTCAACAAGCCCGCAGGTCGAGGCGGCGAAAGCACGAACAGAAGCATCAGCAACGGTAGCGCGAATAATTGTATCTGTCATTAATCACCCTTTCTCGCAATAACAACAATCCTCTCACTTCTATCATCAGGAGCGCCATCCGACTCATCATCAATCGCAATAACAAATTCCAAACCCGATGCCGCCAAAAGCCGCTTAATCATATCCAATTCAAACCCCTTCTGAATATGATTCTCAACGCACTTAACAAAACAACCACTCTCTTCCCTGATAAAAAAAGTCACTTCATATTCATTAATACGCTCTTCAAAATGATAATAATTTTCCCAAATAAAAGAACAACAATCATGATTCTCCGCAATTGTTGTATCACCAATTATTTCCCGATATTTATAAACAGTATTAAAATCAAAAATAAAAATCCCGCCTAGATAAAGATAATTATTAACCAATTTAAATATTTTCAAAATATCATCTTCCGCGACAATATAATTAAGCGAATCACAAACACATACAACCGTTCCAACCGTTGAATAAAGCTCCATTTCCCGCATATCCTGACACAAGTACAGCGTTTTACTCTCTGATTCATCCCGCTTGGCCGCCGCAACTGAGAGCATTGATGCAGAATTATCAATCCCGATCATATCATAACCTTGATTACTAAGCATCTCCGTCAAGGTTCCTGTACCGCATCCTAAATCAACGACCAAATTCTTCTCATCTTCGTCATAATCACCGCTTTTTCGGTTAGATGATATCCCATATTCCTTAATCCAATTGATGATTCTTAACAGCCATTTCTCATAAGGCACATCCTGCATCAAAATATCGTATATCATTGAAAATTTATCATACATTATATTTATTTAAAAACTCTACTACCTTTCGCATTTCTTCATCCGTGCCGATGGTAATCCGTAAATAATTATCAATTCGCGGTTGATTGAAGTACCGAACGTAAATCCCGCTTTCCTTAAGTTTCAAAAACAACTCCGCCGCTTTGATTTCAGGATGAGTCGCAAAGATAAAGTTCGCACATGATTTCGGATATGAAAATCCGAGTCGTGTAAGTTCCTTGCCAAACCACTCTCTTGTATTAATAATTTTCGCCGTTATTTCCTTAAAATAAGCATCATCCAAAACCGCTAATCCGCCTAGGGTAAGAGATGTCAAATTCATTGTATATGAATTGAAAGAAAACTTCGCGTCACTAAGGTATTTGATTAATTCAGGATTCCCCATCGCATAACCGATTCGGATTCCCGCCATCGCCCGCGACTTAGAAAAAGTCTGAACGACCAGCAGATTACTATACTTGTCGATTAATTTAAGCGCGCTCACTCCGCCGAAATCGATATAAGCTTCATCAATTATGACAATGCTGTCACTATTGTTTTTGACGATATATTCAACCAAATCAAGGTTTTCAAACACCCCTGTCGGTGCGTTCGGATTGGGAAAAATAATCCCCCCGTTGTCGCGCAGATAGTCTTCTTGGTTAATGCCAAAATCATCGTCAAGCGGAACCGTTTGATAGGGGATGCGATAAAGTTCCGCCCAAACATCATAAAATGAGTACGAAACATCCGGAAAAAGTAGCGGCTTCTTACTATTGAAAAAGGTAAGATATGCAAGTGCAAGAACATCGTCGGAACCCACCCCAACGAAAACCTGCTCAGGTGTAAGTCCGTAATAATCCGCTAAAGCATCCACCAAGACCGTACAATTCGGATCAGGATAAAGCCTAAGTAAACCGGCATCAAGCGAAGCCATCCCCGCACCCACCTTGGGAGATGGGGGGTAAGGGCTTTCATTCGTATTAAGTTTAATAATATCAGATATTTTCGGCTGCTCCCCTGCCACATAAGGAGTGACCATCCGAACATTCTCTCTCCAATCCATCGGTTAACCTCATAATTTTATTTTCTTATTCGATGTTGTTCCCACACAAATTATATCCCTAAATCCCCAAGAAGTAAATCTATTCCAATAAATCGTCCACCGAACACCCCAAAACATGAGCCATCCTTGCCAGCGAAATCGCCTGTGCTTTATTAATATCCTGATATCCCTGCTCATAAAGCTGAATCATCCGCAAAGCAACCCCCGACTCCTCTGCCAGCTTTTTCTGTGTTATACCATTCGCTTTCCTGATGCGTTTCAGATTGCCCGTCGCCGTCTCACTATTTAAGGCAATATAATTATCAATCGCTGATACAAAGCGCGACGGATCGGCTTCATGAAGCGTCGGATAAAGAGATAACACATAATCAATCGTAAGCCCTTTTTTCGTAAAATCAGAAAATCGCTTGTTAGTATACCATTGATAATAAGCCATAATCCACCCGCCCCAATATTCAGGGCTTTTTTCAATGATTACCGACATCGGGGCATTCGGCTGTGAGCGAGTTGTTCTAAGCAACACTTCACTTACCAGTTCCACCCCCGAAAACCCCGCAACATATCGGGGATTTCCGATCTCAAAAGATTTCGCCACCCCCGAATTAGTGAAATAATCCCAAAAATCCTTTGCTTCATACCCGCAGTCATTTACGGCATAATCAAGCATATCCCCCAGATTGTTCATCGCGTCATTAAGATAAGTTTCGGCATAAGCGTTCATCTGAATTTTCCCATCTTTCCCTGATGATATCTATAAGAAATATTTCATTTTCAATCAACCGCAGATCACTTTTTATTTGAAAAAATTCCGTTCGCGCTTCTTTATCACGTACACATTTCTTCGGAAAATAAACCTCTTTCGCCGAAATCTCATGATCTAAATACTTAATTTTCTTAAAAGCCGCTTTTGATTTAAGCACTGTTTGTTCGCCTAATTTACCTAATTTCATGGCTTCTTCAAGCTTCGACAATGATATTCCGTTATTTAAAAAAGCACCCGCAAATGCGAAATACGAATCATCCGCACGGTTTCCGATAATAATATCACAGCTTTCAACATCAGGCAAAAAGCGCTTAAGTAAAAACTCTTTCCCCGCAAAAGCAATCTCATTTGTAATACGAAACACGCGATTATTAAGCAAAATCGCAATCCAGTTCAAAATATTGTACCCATCATCGGAAAGGTTGATAATTGTCAAATCAGATAAATCAAGTTCATACCGATTCACATATCCATTACTCTCATCAGTACAAGCCCATTCTTTAGCAAGTTCCGCTTCGCGTGTCAAATAAAACCCCTGCCCGTAATCATTATATTGTTTACCGCCGCCGTATAAAGGTTTATCAATAATGAATTGTGAGCCATGATATAAAATAATTTTACCACACATAAAAACCTCCGCAATTTCATTGTATCGTTACAACGATACTTTGTCAAGGGAGGTCTAATTTTTCCGCTTCTTCATCCATACCGAGCAGTTTATAACACTCCGACAATGCTTTAAGCGGAATCTCTTTACTGCATCTGATATCCAAAATACTCGCCGTTTCAAAAGCCGCATTATAAAACCAAACCACCGCTTCATGAATATCGTCTCTCGCACGGTAATATTCACCTAGTTCACAGCAAATTTCACTGCACCCTTCGCTGGCGATATCTTTCATCGCAAATTTAAAAAATTTCGCTGTATCATTGCTTATCCTGGCGGCTCTCGCAATAATGCAAGCCGCTTCCTTGACTTGCTCTAATTCATACTCAGGATTAGTAACCGAAATTTCGAAATAATCCGCCGCCCGAAGAAAATCATCATCGTTACCGGCAATCATCAACTCACGGGCATATAAATTATGAAGCCGTTTTGATAATACCTTTTCTGACTCCGTCATATGCCAAAAAACGCTGAAATCGCGGGAAGCATGACTTTCCTTCGGCTGATGAATAATTTCAATCTCACTATCGAATACGACGGGATAAAGGCGAATCGTTTCATGAATCGGGTCAATCCACGTAAAAATACGATTTCGTTTAAATAATTTCGGCCGATACTCGCGGTCGAAATTATAGACTGTGCCGAATTTTAACTGGTTTACATAATACATTTGGACTACTTCGATTCCGACATCAATAGATTTTTTCAATTCCTTGAAACGCTTGCGGTTTAACTCATCCATCACTTCATCTGCATCCGCGGAATAAATATAATCACATTCGGCTTTAGAAAAAGCAAAATTTCTGGCGGCGGCGAAATCGTTAATCCAAGTAAAATCGAAGATCTTATCAGTATAGCGGGCGGCTACTTCTTTCGTCCGGTCAGCCGAGCCGGTATCGACAATAACTATCTCGTCCATTATCTCCGCCACCGAATCAAGGCACCGCGCCAAAATATCCGCCTCATCCTTGACAATCATACATAAACTTATTGTTATCATCTTGTTCCTCTGCCATTTTTTAAAGTTAAGCTTTTGTCATTTTGTGAGTGTCATATTCAACCTAATTGGCTTTTCATCTATGTAATCGAAGGCGAAAGCCTAATTCTAATCGCTTCTCGCACCGATACGCATAGTAATTTATTGAGTAATTCTTAAGACATTCTCCGTTTCCCTAAATTGAATATATCATGTGTAAATATTAATAGCAAGTGCTATCATAATCCCGAGCGATAAACGGATAAAATAAAATGTAACTCTGTTATCTTTTCAAGAGTATCAAATTCAGAATTATTTTGTAATGATAATGTCCTCATCTCTTTTTAATACGATAAAAGCCAACAGCAGAGCCATCGGCTTTTTGGTCTATATCATTTTGTTTACCAAAACCGCCGCAAGGACGGCGGTTTGAAGACAAAAAGGCTACACTTGTTTTCCAAAGTGTAGCTTTTTTATCAATGCTTGTGGGTTACTGTATAATGAACTTACTAATCACGCTTAAATGTCATACCGCCTAATCGGATTTCATTTATGCTAATAATCTCAAAGGTTATATCAATTTCAAAATTTTTGCTTGGGAAAATTAACTTAATCATGCCATCAGAGAGAACATAAGTCCCCGCGGTGAAAAGTCCGTCGTCATTGGATTCGCTTTGTGTTCCGTCAGCTCTGAACTCTTGATAAAACTTTCCGCAAGGATCGGGACGTGACCATACCCCAACAAGAAATTCTATTATTTCATCTTCAGCTTCGGGTAATCTCAAATGTTCGGGAAGAATTAAATCGGTTAAATTATCGCACCAATCAAACGCATAATCTCCAATCTCGGTAACACTGTCCGGTAAATGAATACTCGTCAAACTCCTGCACCCGGCAAAAGCCGAAGCACCAATAGTTTCCAATCCGGCCGGTATTGTAATATCAGTAAGTAACTTACACTCGTAAAACAAATCTCTACTAAAATGTTTTAATCCGCTCGGTAAAGTAACACTCGTCAAAGCGCTGCAGTAACTAAAAGCTCCGTCGCCAATTTCGGTTACAGAATTTGGGATAATAATTGATGTTAAATTCAAACACTGCCGAAAAGCATTATCTCCTATATATGTAACGCTGTCGGGTATTATTATATTCTTTATTCCCTCTTTACCGCCAAAAGGACTCCAGTCGCCATTCCCTATTGCTGTAACATTTTTACCGTCAATTTGCGGAGGGATATGAATATCTGTTATATCCCGGTTTAAATCGTCTGCTATCCGCCAGTCAAAAAATATAATTTTTATACCGCCATTTTCGGGGTCGTCCTCATATTCAAAGGTTTCGGCGGGGGTATAGTCAATATCATCAACAATATTCTCGTCACTTGGC
>JGI24695J34938_10003787_pt1 | contig 10300 bp, 9 predicted proteins | sample TergutCo191P3_FD_34938 | JGI IMG/M metagenome (IMG submission 34938) | reverse complement strand
ATGCTGCTTTTGTACTCTCTGTTCGTTTTGAACGCAGTTTCCATAAAATGGACTCCTCTTTTAGGTTTTGCCTATTAGACGCATTTTAAAAGATTTTTTTTTGAAAAAGTGACAAAAAAAATGAAATTAGCTAAGAAATGACATAAAAATGGCAAATTCTAGAGTTTTATTGATGAAACTTCGGGGAAGTTGTGGGTAATCAGGCGGTTGGTTCCGGTGGGGGTTCTACTTTTTTGTGTTCCTGGGTTTCACGTTCTTTGCGTTGCTGATATTGACGGCTTTTTTGAGTGCTCGCTAAGGATTCGCCTTCCATCACCTTGTCTATCTCTTCACGGTTCAATACCTCGTGCTCCATAAGGGCCTCGCTCAAAGCGTCCAATTTGCTGCGATTTTCTGCTAACAATGCGTTCACCCTTTCAACTTGAGCTTTGATTATTTGATTTACCGCATTGTCTATCATTTCCGCAGTTTTTTCGCTCATCTCTTTTGGCTTGCTTATCTCACGACCCAAGAAGATTTCATCGTTGTTTTTGCTGTAAGCTATTGGGCCCAACTTTTCGCAGAAACCCCACTCGGTTACCATTTTTCTAGCTAATTCCGTTGCACGAGCAATGTCGTTGGAAGCCCCCGTGGTCTGCTTATTGAAAACAAGCAACTGAGCCAAACGGCCTGCCATTAAAATCGCAATCTGATCCTCTGCGGATTCCTTGCTCATGGAAACTTTGTCGTTTTCCGGAAGTGAAAGAGTTACGCCAAGCGCCCTGCCTCTTGGGATTATGGTCAGTTTGTGCAAAGGATCTGCATCTTTGCATAAAAGATTTATAAGAGCGTGGCCGGCTTCGTGATATGCTACCATTTTTTTATCTTCTTCGGTCATCAACAGGGATTTTCTCTCTGCGCCCATCCACAATTTGTCCCTCGCCTCTTCAAAGTCCAACTGCGTGACTGTGGGATTGCCAAAACGTGCTGCCATAAGAGCTGCCTCGTTCACAAGATTTTCCAAATCTGCGCCTGCAAGCCCCGGTGTGCCTTTTGCAACATCCCTTACATTTACTTCCTTGTCTAGCGGCACTTTGCGCTTTTCCAAATGCACCCTCAAAATCGCCTCACGGCCAACTAAATCCGGCAAGCCAACAACAACCTGCCTGTCAAAACGACCGGGCCTAAGCAACGCCTTGTCCAGCACATCCGGGCGGTTAGTTGCCGCAACCAGAATAACGCCTTCATTCGGAGCAAAGCCATCCATCTCAACCAACAACTGATTCAAAGTCTGCTCACGCTCGTCATGGCCGCCGCCAAGCCCTGCGCCACGTTGCCGGCCAACTGCGTCAATTTCGTCTATAAATAAAATGCAGGGTGCGTTCTTTTTTCCCGTTTCAAATAAATCACGAACACGGCTTGCGCCAACGCCAACGAACATCTCAACAAAATCAGAACCGCTCATGCTGTAAAAATTAACTCCGGCTTCTCCAGCCACAGCTCTTGCAAGCAAAGTTTTGCCTGTACCCGGAGGTCCAACCAGCAACACGCCTTTTGGAATGCGGCCTCCAAGCTTGTCAAATTTTTTAGGGTCTTTTAAAAAAGATACAAGTTCTTCCAAATCCGCTTTTGCCTCATCACAACCCGCAACATCTTTGAATGTGGTTTTATTTTTATCGTTGCCAATTAAAATAGCCTTGCTTTTGCCAAAGGAGAATAGACCCCGCCCCCCAAAGCCTCCGGCTTGCCTGGCCATCATAACCCAGAACAGAACCATTATCAAAATCAGCGGCAAAAATGCGAACAAGTGCCCCAGCCAAGAACTGTCATCGTGCAAAATACGCACGGTTTTTCCTGTGCTTTCCCATTCCCTAACCGTGGAATCAGGAATGTAGAGCATATAAGAGCGGAACGGTTCAATATTTGACGGCATCTGTTCTTTGCCAAAGAGCCCAGGCTTTATACCCAGTGGCTTTTCACCCGGCGAGAGCCTGCGTTTACCGATTATTTCCACGCCGTCTGCGATTGAGCGAATGCTGAGTGAGTCTATGCTTACAGTTGAATCTGCCATCCACCGCATAAGCTGTGTGCGGGAAATTTCTTTTACAGGGTCTTCCGAATATAATCTGAGCATAACCACAGCCAACAGGCACATTGCAGCGATAAAGAAAAAATTCTTAGATCGCATAGGCGGCATTTGCGGCAATGGCGGTTTGTTGTTTTTCGGAGGTTCCGGTGGCGGCTGTTGTTCAGGCATGTGTGAAATTTAGAAAACGTCTGAACCGGAATTCACAGAATTATCAGAATTTCCGGAATTAAGATTTGCACAATTCTGTTAATCTTGCGAATCCTGTGAATTCTGGTTCAGACAGAAGGTTATCCCAGCCTTCACCCATTTGTCGTTGTCGTAAAATCCGGCGCCGGTGTAGATTTTTATGTATTTATTGTAAACATAATTTGCTAAAAAATCCATTAACAATGATTTTTCTCCTTTGCCGCTCAATATTTTGCTTTGGCTGCATTCGTCGTGATCGGAATAGAGGTTGCACTCGCCTTGCCTCAGGTAGGCTGTTTCTAATTCTGCGTTAAATGTTTTGGCTGAGTTTGTGTATTGCAGGTTCCACCATAAGTCTATTGCATCCGGGCCTCGGCGGTAGCCTAGCGGGTAGTCAACTATGTACATATCTGCGAAGTTGGGATTTCCCTGCTCGCGGAAATTGCTGTTGTAAATTTTTCTGCTTGTCATTTTTTGCAAAGGAACTTTGTTGTTGTTGTATTGCGGGTCAGTGCGAACCGCATCTATTCTGCTATCAAGCTCGCCATATATTCCAAGAGGTATTTTCTGCTTGTACCCGGCTAGGAATGCAAGCGTTGTGTAGCCTTTGTCGCCTTCTTTTTCTCCAACCGGGCTTTGAATGTCTTCTATAGCAAACTGCCAATAGAATTCGGAATTTTTTATGGGTCTTAAGCCCGCTTCAAATGCGGTGCTCATTTTGCTGTAACCATAGTTGAAATTGTTGTGCCATGCCATGAACGGAGAAAAATCTCTGAACTCCAAATTTTTTCCGCCTATCAAACTCTGCTCTATTATTGAAATATAGCCCCAGCCGCCGTCAATGCCAACTCTGTGCAACAACAGATTTTTTGTGGGCTGGGTGTAGGTTCTGTTTCTTGCGTTGGGTACTGTGACTGTTTCTTGAGTTTTTTGCTCCTCTTCTGTTAGCCAGGCATTCAAAGAGATTATCAGTAAATCGTATCTTGCAATTCCTGCGGAAAACTTCCAATGAATTGCATCGTGGTGAGGCGCGCCGCCCAGAATTATTGAGTTGGGTGTCGGTGCAATTTCTGGTTTAAAGCGACCGAATTTTACAAAACCAACAGGATTATTCCATTGACCCCAAGCTTGAGTAGGAACGTTTAAGTCCAGTTCCGATGGGTCAAAAGTATAAGTGCGTTTGTAGGAGTCTTGATACCATGCTTCCAAGTCTCGCCTTAGGGGAAATTCTGCGTGGATTATAAAGTATTCTTTGTAATTTGCGCCAAGTCCGAGAATGAAAAAAGGAGGGAGTGTTTCAAAATAGCGACCTGTTTCCAATGGTATTTGCAATGCCCGCCAGTTGCTGCCGAAATTTTCCATTGTGTCTGAGGCGAATGCATTTGCGGTTGGTGCGCCCCATACTCCCGCATTGACTTTGATGTATGCTTTAGCTCCGATGTTCTCTGCGAATGAAAACGTCTGAATCATGATTAGCAGGATTAAAGGATTTACATGATTTCGCATATTATAACGCACTTAGAAGAACATTTTTCGTTTTACTTCGTCTGAGGTTTCGAAGTTCGTTAAGATGGATAGCAGGGTGAATCCGAATTCGGCGGCTGTTCCTGCACTTCTCGATGTGATTATGTTTTCGCTTACTGCTACCGGAACATCTAAGTATTTTTTGCAAAGCGGCTCTACGTCTGCTCTTGCGCCCGGATAACTCGTAGCTTCGTGGGTTTTTAGAATTCCGGCATTTGCCAATACTTTTGGCGCAGCGCATATTGCTGCGATTTTTTTGCCTGCCGCATAACTTTTAATGAGCAAATCTTTTACCAGTTGGCTTTTCAATAAATTTTCCGTACCCAAACCACCGCCGGGTAAAATCAGCATATTTACACCTCGCCCTTCGGGCAGTTCTTTATAAGAGGGTAATTGAAAATCTGCTAATACTCTTAAACCGTGCGCACCTGTTACTTCATTTTTATCATTTATGGAGGCTGTTATCACATCTATTCCGCCTCTATGCAAAATATCGTAGGGAGCTATGAATTCAAGCTCTTCAAAACCGTCTGCTAAAAGAAAAAGTGCTGTTGTCATAATCAAAAATGCAAAACAGAGTTAACGGGATATTTCAGTACATCTTTTCCTTTCAAAGAATCAAGTTCGCACAAGAATGATATGCCTTTTATAATCGCTTTTTGCCTTTCAACCAAACGGCAAGTTGCGGCCATTGTTCCACCGGTCGCCAAAACATCGTCTAAAAGCAGAACATGTTCGCCCTCTTTGAATGCATCTACGTGAATTTCAATGATTGCGGAGCCGTATTCCAGAGAACATTCTTCCGAATCCGTTTTAAACGGCAGCTTGCCTTTTTTGCGAATCGGCACAAAACCGGCCTTCAATTTGTTAGCCGCCATAGTGCCGAGAATAAAACCTCGTGCTTCAATAGCCACAACCTTTTGAATTTTCATATCTAAAAAAGGCTCTACCATTTTATCCACTGCGTAATCAAATACCTTAGCATCTGCGAGCAAGGGTGTTATGTCCCGAAAGATGACTCCCGGCTTGGGAAAATCGGGAATGTGTCGAATAAAGGGGGCTAGGTCCATGAGATGCAATATAGAAAAACAGGAGCATCTACCCCAGCTTCTTCTTTCTCACTTCTCTCTTAAATGCCATAAGCCCCGGCTTCTCACACACCAACGCAAAATCTATGGAATCAAGCGCTGTCTGCTCACGAATCAAACTCGTGTAAATGCCGGCTTTGTCAACATTGCCTATGAGAATATAGCCGTTCAGCTTATTGTCGCTATAAAACAGCCTCTTGTAATTGCCGCTCTGCACATCATCATCGGAATACACATCTCCAACATAACTGCCGGCCGTGATAATATGCAAACCGAAAAAGCCTATCGCATTCATAGGAATAGACTTGTCAAAAACCTTTTCGCCGCCAGCCATGTTCACTCCGGCGCACTCGCCCTGCATATAAGCATTGGGCAAAATCTGAGGAGACTGCGTGCAATCACCGGCAGAGTAAATATCGGGCGCAGAAGTCTCGGACTTCACATTCACAACAATGCCACGCTCAATTTTTGCGATGTCCTTCAAAAGATCAGTGTTTGGGCGAACACCAACCGCAACAACGAGAATATCAAAATCTGCGTCTTTGTCAAAACCTGTCCCAAGCTTGAACTCAATACCCTGAGCCTCAAGATGATTCTGAACCAGCTTTGCGCCGCCCTCATCTAAAATGCTGGATAAAATTCTCGGAGCAAGATCAACTACCGTTATATGGGCAACTCTTTTCAAAATGCCCTCAGCGCATTTAAGGCCTATAAGCCCGGCTCCCACAATCAAAACTCGCTTATTTTTGTCAAGTACCTTGTCCAGTTTTTTCGCATCGTCAAGACTTGCGAATGTGAATTTTTCCTTTGCTCCCTTAACCTCAAAGGGCGGAACAACAGGCGAAGAACCGGTTGCGACAAGCAATTTGTCAAAAGCTATACGCTCGCCGCCGGACAAAACAACTTCTTTGCCCTTAATCTCCGTAGCCATCGCATTTATAAACTTAACATTGTTCTTGGTGTAAAAATCATCACCTCTGTACTTCATTTTCTCTTCCGTAGTTTTGCCGAGCAAGAGATAAGAAATAAGCGGGCGTGAATATGTATGATGCGGTTCGCTGGAAATCACGATAATCTCGCCCTTTCCATCAATTTGGCGAATACCCTCAATAGCACCGACCGCCGCCGTAGAATTGCCTATAATTACGTATTTCATGCTTCTCTCTCCTCAAAAACTATAGCCTCGTTAGGGCACCCTTTCACGCATGCAGGAGTTCCCTTGCACAGTTCGCACTTTTGCACCGCACCATCTTCCGAAGATGAAATTGCTCCGTAAGGGCAGCACAAAATGCAGGTGTAGCAACCAACGCATTTGTCCTTGTTAATGGTGATAACTCCGTCTTTAATGGAAAGAGCACCTGTGATGCAGCCCTTAACGCATAAAGGCTCATGGCAATGCCTGCAAGAAACCGCAAAGCTAATGCCGTCTTTTTCTTCAATTTTTATTCTGGGGTTAATTTTAATATCTTTAAGGGCCCTTGCCATATCTTTCTCATTGGTTCCGGCGAATGAGCAATAATATTCGCACAAATGGCAACCCAGGCACCATTTTTCATTAACGTAAACTCTTTTCATAGCTCAATTTACCTCAAAAAACTAGAAAAGGCGGTGTTTCTCCCCTATAAAGGAAAAACACACGCCTTTGTGTGATTGAGCTATAATATAGAAAAATTTTTCGATTCTGTCAAGCCTGAGCCTGAGGCTTGAGGCTGAGGCTCGCCTTTTTATTTTCTATATTAATATCCATGCATTTTGATGTTAAATTTAAACAAGATACGGCGGACTGCTGGATAGCCGAAATTTCGGAATTTCCTGGAGTACTAGCTTATGGAGCAACCCCAGGACGTGCAGCGGCAAAAGTTAGAACTTTGGTTTTGCAGATTGCAAACCACGTGGCTAAGTAACCGATTATCGCCAGCATCCATCACTACCGGCAAAAGTTGCCCTTGACAGTGCTTTAAAAAATTTCTATATTTCCACAGATTGCACACAAAGGCGTGTGTTTTTCCTTGCAATAAGGGGAAAACACCGCTTTTTTTATTTTGAGGAAGATGCTTATGCTATTGGAAGGAGAAACAAGAATACCATCAGGCTGCGCTATTTCGGGCATTATAAACAAGTCCGGGAAGCGCATGAGCGGCGCAGCTATTATAAAGTCCATAGCCGTTATGCACGACCGCTCAAACGGTCTTGGTGGTGGCTTTGCAGCTTACGGGATTTACCCCGAATACAAAAACTACTATGCAATGCACGTGTTCTACGATTCCACTACCGCCAAAAAAGAGTGCGAAGAATTTTTAGAAAAGCATTTTGATATTATAAACCTCTCAAAAATCCCAACAAGGAAAATCAAGGAAATCACAGACGAGCCGCTCATTTGGCGTTATTTTGTAATACCTCTGCCCACCAAGCTCGCAGACAGCCAGCTCGATGAACGTGAATTCACAGCCAAGTGCGTTTTTCGCATAAACACCAAAATAAATGGGGCTCATGTGTTTTCCAGCGGCAAAAATATGGGAGTGTTCAAAGCAGTGGGATTTCCGGAAGATGTCGGGCATTTTTACAAACTTGAGGAATACGAAGGCTGGTGCTTCACAGCGCACGGACGCTACCCAACCAACACCCCTGGCTGGTGGGGCGGCGCACATCCCTTTGCCCTGCTGGACTACTCCCTGGTGCACAACGGCGAAATCTCCTCTTACGATGCAAATCGCCGTGCAATTGAAATGTACGGCTACAAATGCACGCTCCAAACAGATTCAGAGGTTATCGCTTATATAATAGATTATCTGCATAGAAAACAAAAACTCAGTTTTAAAGAGATTGCATCTATTATAGCAGCTCCGTTCTGGCAAACCATAGACCGCATGCCCCCCGAAGAAAAGGAAATACACGAATACCTGCGTGTGATGTTCTCTGCGCAGTTGATAACCGGACCCTTCTCAATTATCGTGGGCTATGAAAACGGCCTAATGGCCTTGAACGATCGCTTGAAACTCAGAAGCATGGTGGTTGGCGAGCGAGGAGACACGGTTTACATATCAAGCGAAGAGGCGGCTATTAGAATTATTGAACCCAATCTTGACAAAATATGGGCGCCCAAGGGCGGCCAGCCGGTAATTGTGAATTTGAATGGAGGTAACTTATAATGGCAGTCAATTATTTATATCCCGAATACGAAGTAGCCAGAAACTATGACAGGTGCATAACCTGCCGTGCTTGCGAGCAACAGTGTTCCAACCAAGTGCATGAATATCTGGAAGACTCCGGCCGAATGACATGCGACGACTCTAAATGCGTGAACTGCCACCGTTGCGTAACCCTGTGCCCCACACGTGCGCTCAAAATAGTCAAAAGCGGCAACACTTACAAGGAAAATGTGAACTGGAGCGGTAAGACCATAGACGAACTTTATCGCCAGGCTAGCACGGGCGGCGTTCTCCTCTCAGGCATGGGTAACCCAGAAAAATATCCGGTTTACTTTGACAAGATCCTCCTCAACGCCTCGCAGGTGACCAACCCTTCTATTGACCCCTTGCGTGAACCTATGGAAACCAAGGTGTTCTTGGGCAGAAAGCCCTCCGGCATTGTTCGCAACGAGCAGGGCCGCATAGTGAACAACCTCCCTCCGCAGGTATCGCTCTCCATGCCGGTGATGTTCTCTGCCATGAGCTACGGCTCAATCAGCTACAACGCCCACGAGAGCCTTGCCCGTGCCGCCGAGGAGCTTGGCATTCTCTACAACACAGGTGAAGGCGGCCTCCACGATGATTTCTACCGCTACGGCAAGAACACGATAGTGCAGGTGGCTTCTGGCCGTTTTGGTGTTCATCCTCATTACCTAAACAGCGGAGTTGCCATTGAAATTAAGATGGGTCAGGGAGCCAAGCCCGGCATAGGCGGCCACCTTCCCGGCACCAAGATAGTTGGCGACATCTCCCGCACCCGCATGATCCCCGAAGGCTCAGACGCCATATCCCCTGCCCCTCACCACGACATCTACTCCATAGAAGACTTGCGGCAACTCGTGTTCTCGCTCAAAGAGGCAACAGATTACAAGAAGCCCGTGATAGTGAAAATAGCCGCTGTGCACAATGTGGCGGCCATAGCGAGCGGCATAGCCCGCAGCGGCGCAGACATCATAGCCATTGACGGCTTCAGAGGCGGCACGGGCGCAGCCCCCACTCGCATCCGTGACCACGTTGGCATACCCATTGAACTCGCTCTTGCCGCCACAGACAAGCGGCTCAGGGACGAGGGCATCCGAGACAGCGTGTCCATAGTTGTGGGCGGCAGCATACGCTCAAGCGCAGACATTGTGAAGGCAGTCGCCCTAGGGGCAGACTGCGTTTACATAGCAACGGGAGCCCTCCTAGCCCTTGGCTGCCACTTGTGCAGGAGCTGCCACAGCGGCAAGTGCAACTGGGGCATAGCAACGCAGATACCAGAGCTTGTAAAGCGCCTAAACCCCGACATCGGCTACAAACGGTTGGTGAACTTGCTCACAGCCTGGAAGCATGAGATAAAAGAGATGATGGGTGGAATGGGCATAAACTCAATTGAGAGCCTCAAGGGAAACAGGCTAATGCTAAGAGGAGTTGGTCTAAACGAGAATGAGCTTGATATTTTGGGAATCAAGCACGCTGGAGAGTGATTCAAAATACCCCTCTAAAAGAGGGGTTAGATTTTGCGTTGCTCAGGCAGTTGCCGGAGGATATACGCTTATCTTTTGGCGTCTTTTATCTATGTGCTCAAATTTCACAAAACCGTCAATCAACGCAAACAACGTGTGATCCACGCCTATGCCTACATTGTTGCCTTTGTGAAACTGTGTGCCGCGCTGACGAACTAAAATGTTGCCGGCTATTACCTTTTCGCCGCCGAATTTCTTTACACCCAAACGCTTGGATTTTGAATCGCGACCATTGCGGACTGAACCTTGACCTTTTTTGTGTGCCATTGTTTATCCCTCCTTTGCGGCTGTTTTCTTAAGGAATTTCTCTTTGCGAACCGGCTTGGGCTCTTTGCCCGCAGCTATGTCCGCAGCAATTTTTTCCTTGCGGGTTAACGGTTTACCCTGCTCTTTTAGCTTTGCAAGAGCTGCTATGCGGGCACGCTGGCGAACCGCTACCTGAGGGTCCATTTTTGCGCTTTTGCCTGCGGCAGAGATTTCGGTTACAAGCACCTCTGTGTAGCCCTGGCGATGTCCGTGGCGACGCTCGTAGCGAGTACGGCGTTTCTTTTTTACGGTAGAGACTTTCTCGAATCTATCGTGGGAAAGAACTTCAACCTTAACGGATGCTTTTTCCAAGACAGGGGTGCCTACGCTTATAGATTCGCCATCGGCGAACAGCAATACGGACTTGAGTTCCAAAATAGAGCCTACCGCTGCTTCTGCAACGCTCGGAACCTTTATGGTTTTTCCGATTTCGGC
>JGI24695J34938_10003782_pt1 | contig 10309 bp, 5 predicted proteins | sample TergutCo191P3_FD_34938 | JGI IMG/M metagenome (IMG submission 34938) | reverse complement strand
GCGGCCTAGAAGACTCGAACTTCCATACCTCTCGGCACTAGCACCTCAAGCTAGCGTGTCTACCAGTTCCACCAAGGCCGCGGATGACATACCCTTTTTTTATCAAAAATACGGTTTTCTGTCAATAGCGAGATAGACATGCGCCCAAAAAAATACTAACATGGCTTATCGGGGGGAAAATGAAAAAAAGAGCGCTTATTAGTGTATTTTACAAGGACGGTATTTTAGATCTTGCCTCCTTTTTGTCAGGCAGCGGATGGGAAATCATATCCACGGGCGGTACATCAAAGTATCTTCAGGAAAATAAAATCGATGTTATTGATGTCTCCTCTGTAACAGGCTTTCCGGAATGTCTTGACGGGCGTGTAAAAACGCTTCATCCGGCTATTCACGCGGGGATTCTTGCCCGCCGTGATGTTAAAACCCATGTTGATACCTTAAAATCGCTTAACCTGGAATCCATAGACCTTGTCTGCGTTAATCTATATCCCTTTTTCGAGAAAGTACAGGCAGGTCTCTCCATGGAAGAAACGATCGAGTTTATCGATATTGGCGGGCCCGGGATGTTACGATCCGCCGCTAAAAATCACAATGATGTAATTGTGTTAACCGACCCCGCAGATTATGGCGAGGTAATCGAGGGCTTAAAAAACAAAAAAGTCCCTATTGAGCTAAAAAGACGTCTTGCGGGAAAAGTGTTTAATTTAACCTCGGCATACGACGCCGCCATTGCCCGCTATTTATTGGATGAGGAATACCCTTCGTATCTCCCGCTTTCCCTAAAAATGGGACAGCCTCTTCGCTACGGCGAGAACGCTCATCAGTCAGCATCACTTTACCTTAACACAGATCGCCCGGGCGTCTTTGCCGGCATGGAACAGCTTAACGGGAAAGAGCTTGGCTACAACAATATAAAAGACCTTGATATAGCCTGGAAAGCCGCGTGCGCCTTTGGTCTTGCCGCTGATGGAACAGAGCCCATAGGGGAAAGCGAGTTAAAACGCCTTTTACCTGCCGCAGCTTGCGGGATAAAGACTTGCTGCGTAGCTGTAAAACACAACACGCCGTGCGGTATTGCTATTGGGGACGACCTTTTTAGCGTGTACAATAAAGTTTACGCCTGCGATCCTGTATCGATATTCGGCGGTATTGTCGCCTGTAACGTAAAAGTCGATGCTTCAACAGCGTTAAGACTTGGCGAGCTTTTCCTTGAGATCGTCGCTGCTCCTGATTTTGATGATGATGCTCTGGAAATCCTAAAAAAGAAAAAGAATCTTCGTGTCCTAAAAATGCGAAAAGCGCCCAGAGACATTCACGAGTACGTTTCTGTAAACGGCGGCATTCTCGTTCAGCAAAGCGATATAGCGCTTCTTGATAAATGGGAAGTCGTTTCCAAAACACAGCCGCAGGCAGCAGATATTCCCGACATGATTTTTGGGATGAGAGCTGTCACCTTTGTAAAATCAAACGCGATAATGGTTGTAAAGGAACTCTCGGCAACAGGCATTGGCGGCGGGCAGGTAAACAGGATATGGCCTGCCAGAGACTCGCTTGAAAGAAGCGCCGAGACATTAAAGACCGCCTCTATGGAAACCGCCGACACAGGCGGCTCACCCTGGAGCGACAACAATCCCGCAAGAGTTCTTGCCTCCGACGCTTTTTTCCCATTCCCGGACATCGTTGACGCTGCGGCTAAAGCCGGTATTAAAGCGATAATCCAGCCTGGTGGCTCCAAAAACGACAGCCTCTCTGTAGAAGCGTGCGACAAGTACGGTATTTCCCTTGTATTCACAGGACTTCGCCACTTTAAGCATTAATACTGGTAATTGGGAATTTATCTAAAGCGTTTTAAATTCCTGATTCCCCGCTCCTAATTCCTCATTGTTATTCTGCCGATGATTATAGTATGAAAAAGGCATTTTTTAATTTAGCGCTTATTTGCGCATTGTCGGTTTTCCTTTTAGCTCTTCTAAGCTGTAAAACCCCTCCTCCTCCCGAGGATCCCATGGACGTAATGTGGAGAATGCTTCGAAGCGGCGACGAAAAAGCCAAAGGTTTCTTCCTTAGCGAAATGGAAGTAAATGTCAGGGATTCCGAAGGTAAAACGCCTCTTCATTATGCGGCGGAAAGACAGGATCCGCAGCTTGCCGCTTTTTTCATTGCACTTGGCGCGGATGTAAACGCGCTTGATCATGAAGGACAGAGCCCTCTTGGGATCTCTATAGAAAAAAATGATCCTCTAACAATAAGAGCGATAGCGTCCGGCAAAGCCAATATTCATCTTCCGATTCCGGGCGGAACTGCCGCATCAATTTCGCTTAAAAAAAATCATGCTCTATTTAATTCTCTTTTAAATACTGACACAATCGGACAAAAAGATTCAGAAGGAAAAACGGTTCTGCATCTTGCGAGTAACGCGGGGAACATTCAGGGTGTAAAAGATATTTTGGCTGTTTTACCTTCAACGTCCATAGATATCAACTTAAAAGACAATACAGAAAAAACTTCTCTTGATTACGCGCTTAGTAATCCGAATTCAAGAAACCATATCGAAATCGCTGAACTTTTAATTTTGGGAGGAGCCAACTCCGATAATCCTATTTTTCATTACTTTGGTCCTGCTGTAAGAACCGCAAATTATAACACGCGCAGAAACGAAGGACTGGCTCCCATTCATTATGCTGTAATAAGCGATTACACAGGCCTAATTTCATTTCTCCTTGATAAAAATATTGATATAAACATAAAAAGCACATCAGGAGCGACCGCTTTACATGAAGCTGTGCGAAACGGAAACATTGATGTTATAAATAAGCTGATTGCAAAAGGAGCTGATGTAAACGCAAGAGACGCCAAAGGAAATACTCCGCTTCATACCGGCATTCCTTCATCAGTTCACAGGGAAATAATTACAATTTTAATTAATAAAGACGCCGATCCCAATCTTCGCGATGAACACGGCGATACTCCGCTTCATGTAGCAATAATTCTTAATAGGTCCGCTGATGTTATTCAGGCTTTATTAAACGGAGGAAGCGATGTTCATACAAGAAATATCGAAGGTAAAACTCCTCTATATATAGCTGTTCATGAAAAAAGAACAGCATTAATACCTCCCCTGCTTTCTTACGGTTCAGAAGTATTTGCAGCTGACAACACAGGTACAACTCCGTTTGATCTCGCAGCCAGGGCAAACGATTCGTGTTTTAACCTTTTAATTACGGATGATACCGTGAATCAAAGGGACAGCGCCGGAAACACAATGCTTCATGCGACAATAAAAAACAGCGGAAACACAACACAGATCGGAAGAATTCTGGATCAAAGAGCTTTGGTTGATTTTAGAAACAGGGAGGGAGATACGGCTCTTCATATTTCTGTAAGGATGAACCAGAAAGAAAACTCAGAGTTTTTAATTTCCAGGGGAGCCAATATTTTCTCGATCAATTCTGCGGGAGAAAGTCCGCTTTTTATTGCGTTTACTTTAAATCCGATACGAGACTGGATAATTAATCCCAATACAATCATCGCAAAAGACGGTCTTGGAAACAATATGCTTCATTATGCCGCAGGCTGGAAACTGGATAATATAATTCCGTTAATTATCAGAAATGGAATATCAGTAGAGGACGCAAACGCTACAGGACAAACGCCTATCTTTTTGGCAGTAAGAAATGACAGCTCATCAACTGTTAAAGTGCTTTTGGATAATAACGCCAATTTAAATGTGCGCGATACCCAGGGTAATTCACTTTTACATTGCGCTGTCAGATGGAACGCAATAGGCTGCACATCATATCTTATAGCGGCGGGAATTGATGTAAATGTTTTTTCATTAAACGGAAATACTCCTTTGCACGATGCCGTAGCTCTTGGAATGTCAGACATCGAGACAATGCTTATAAGAAACAAAGCAAATCTGGAAGTAAGAAATATTGACGGCAACACTCCGTTTATGGAAGCTGTAAGAGCCGGATTAATTCCTTCCATCGAAAAATTATCCCAGAACGGAGCTGACCCCTCCACAAGAAACACAAGAGGCGATACTCCGCTTCATATTGCGGTGACAGCGGAAAGATACGACTTGGTAAATATTCTATTAAGANTAAACGCTTCTATNCATGCACGTAACACAAGAAACAGAACCCCTTTCCAAATTGCTCTTGGTTTATCACCGCGTATGGTATCAGCTTTGCTTACAGGAGACAGAATTATTCAATCAGATGATATGGGTAATTCCGCTCTTCATGTCGCAGTACAGGAAAAAGCTCAGGCTGATATTATAAGAACGATTGTAAGCTCTGGAGCCAGAATTAATGCGGTTGACAGTAACGGAAAAACGCCTCTTCGCCTTGCGGTTGATTTTAACTCATGGGAAAACGCGAAAATAATTTCGGACGCAGGAGCCGATCCTTTCCTTGCGGCAAGCGATAATAAAGCTCCTGCAGAAATCGCATTTTCCAAAGGCAGTGACTGCATTAGAGCCATATTCTCGGGAAGAGCGATAAACGCAAGAGACAGCTCCGGGAACACAATTCTTCATTTAGCGGCGCGCTTTGGTAATCCAGAATTAATCTCCATATTGATAGAATTAGGAGCAAATAGAACAATAAGAAATATTGCCGCGGAAATTCCTTTTGACATTGCAGTCAGATGGAACAGAAATGATAACGCTGACCTTTTAAGAAGTTAATTTCTTAAGAGTTAATTGACACATATATTTCAAATGAGCTAAGTTACAAGTAGCTTTAATTAAACTACCGACAGACTAGCTCATTTGGATAGAGCGTCAGCCTCCGGAGCTGAAGGCGATGGGTTCGAATCCCGTGTCTGTCAAAATATTTAAATTTTAATTAAATTGGGATTCAAATCCCGTGTCTGTCAAATTCCCTGTTGACAAACCCTATACAATCGTATAGTATATTAACATGGGAACAATTGCCATCGGAACAAGCGGTTACTCTTACAATGAATGGGTAGGTCCCTTCTATCCCCCAAATACCAGACAGAAGGATTTTCTCCCCATTTACGCGTCTCAATTTTCCGCCCTGGAACTTAATTTTTCGTACTATGCAATGCCTTCGGCAGATCAGCTTCGCAAAATGTACGAGTCCGCTCCCTCCCTCTTCTATTCGATAAAGGCGCATCAATCTTTAACTCATAAGGTTGACAGCGGCAAATGGAAAGACGAAGCCAAATCTTACCTTGGCGCAATCGAACCTTTGCTGGAAGCCCAAAGACTGGAAGCTATTCTGTTTCAATTTCCCTATTCATTTCACTACGAGGCGGATAACCGGCGTCATCTTGCGAATCTTCTTGATCAGTTTGCCGGCATCCCCTCTGCCGTGGAGTTCAGAAACACCGAGTGGAACAATAACCGCGTAATCGAAGAACTCAGAAAACGAAAGGTCGCATATGTCTCCACGGATTTACCCGACATAAAAGGACTTCCTTCCGTTCTGGATGTAAACACCGCGGATTTTGCCTACTTTCGCCTGCACGGGAGAAACGAAGAAAGCTGGTGGGGCTCGGACAGCCGCTCAAGATACGACTATCTTTACAGTGACAAAGAACTTGAAAACGCGGCGGAAAGAATAAAACGAATTGTGTTAAAAGCCGGCAAAATCCTGGTCTATTTTAACAATCACGCAAGAGCCCAGGCTGTAAAGAACGCCGTTACTCTTAAAAAACTTCTGAATGAGGTAAAAACCGCAGAGAATACAGAGAAAGACGAAGCCTTTTTTTTGGGGGAAAATGAAGCGCCCGAAAGGCAGCAATAATCTGCGGCGAAAAGATTATGGAAGCGATTCTACATTTAAACCTTATAAGTTTTCGCTCGATCGCATCTGTTATGAAAGACAGTTCCCTCAAAAACAAACCATTTGTAATCGCGGGAAGAGTGGGCGCTCAGGATGTGGCTCAGGATGTCTCTGTCCACGCGTTACGCGAAGGCTTATATCCGGGAATACCCCTTAGCCATGCGCAAAGGCTTGTAAAAAATCTTACAATCCTCCCTCCCGATCCTGCGCATTATTTTTCGGTAAATCAGGAAATAGAAAAACTCATAAGCCGCTACTCTCCTGTCTGGCAAAATGACGGAAACGGAAATATTTATCTTGATGTTACGGGAACACGCCGCCTTTTCGGTCCTCCCGCAGACTGCGCATGTCTCATTCAAAATGAAATGCAAAGCAAAATAAAAATCGAACCTGCCGCCGCGGCCGGCGCAAATAAGCTGGTCTGCAAAGTCGCAACAAGAACTATACGCCCGGAAGGACTTATAGAAATCCGCCCCGGCGACGAGCGCTCTTTTCTCTCGCATCAGGATATAAAACTTTTACCGGGACTCGGGCAGTCCTTAATGAAGACTATTCGCGTAACAGGATTCGCCGAGATAGGAGAACTTGCGGAACTCTCGGATACGCAGGCGCTTTCCCTGTTCGGCAAAAAAGGCATTCTTCTAAGAGACAGCGCGCGCGGCATAGATTTATCGCCTGTTCTTGCCGGAAAAGAGCGCGTAATAAAAAGCCGCGCGGATTTTTCACAAGACATCATTGACGAAAACGTAATCCGGGGCTCCATTGCCTCCATTGCCGAACACGCGGGGCTTCAAATGCGCCGTGATAAACTGGGAGCGCTTTCAATCGGCATTAGCGTAATTTACGCGGACGGAATTGAAGGCGCCGCAATCGAAAAGAAAAAACATCCTCTCGTTCTTGACAGGGAAATAACTCAAAGCGCATTTTGTCTTTTTGAAAAAGCGGCAATAAGGCGCATACGTGTCCGCTCTGTCTGTCTTTCCCTTGAAAATTTCCTTCCGCTGGGCTATGAAGCGGATTTATTCGAACTTGAAACAGAAACAAAAAACCGCAGGCTTCAGGAAGCTGTTGACAGCATACAGAACCGCCACGGCGAAGGAAAAGTCACACGGGGACTTGTGCTTGCGGCATCAAACAAAAGATTAAGCCGCAAAGATTACAGAGAAAAAGAGAAATGCTTATGGATACAAGGTTAGGATTAATTTCCGCGTATTCATTCCTCTGCGGCGTTCATAAAAGCGCGTCCCTTCTGGATAAAGCGCAATCCTTTGGCGTAAAAACAGTTTCCATCTGCGACTTAAACAATCTTTACGGAGTGCATTCATTTTTAGAAGACGCAAAAACGCGCAATATCCGCCCTGTAATAGGAGCGGCTCTTTCTCTTCATTCATTTCATTCTTCTCTTTCAAGTTTTTACCATATTCATTGTTTTGTCCAAAATCGCGCAGGTTTTGGGCGTTTATGCGAAATCCTCTCAATTCGAGCAAAAGATATAAAAAATTTCGATCCTTTGCCTCTCCTTCAAATAAACTCATCGGGGCTTGTACTTGCCTCTTCAAACCCGGATGCTCTTTCTAAACTTAACGGAAACGTAAAAAATCTTTTCGTTTCTGTTACTCCGGATAATCTAAAAGGCATAGAAGCTCACAGGAAATTAAATCTGCCGCTTGCTTTTCTTGACACAAGCGCATTTTTAGAAAAGGAAGATTCTTCTGTCCACCGCGTGTTACGCGCAATTGGTCTTAATAAAACAACAGGAAATTTAAAGCCCGAAGACATTATAGCGCCTTTTCCAAATCCGCAGGAGATAAGCGTTTTAAAAACAGACGCTTGTCTAAGAAGGTTTTTGGATTCATGGCCGCAAGCCGTTAAAGGAACAGAAAAAATCGCGCAGCTCTGCGTTTTTAATGAAATATTTAACGGTTTTATTTTTCCTTCCTACGGCGATAATCCCGCGTCGCTTTTGAGAGAGCGCGTATTTAAAGGAGCGGTTTTACGCTACGGAGAGTTAGGCGATATGGAAATTGACCGTATTGAATATGAACTTGAAACAATCGAAAAAATGGGATTTGCGCCTTACTTCCTTCGCATGGACGACATTGTAAACATTGCAAACACGGCTAATGATAATCGCACATGCGGACGCGGTTCAGGCGCGGCCTCCATTGTTTCATACGCGCTTGGAATTACAAATGTAGACCCGATTGCGCATAATCTTTATTTCGAGCGTTTTTTAAGCACTGCCCGCCCTGATCCTCCCGACATTGACGTTGATTTCGCTTGGGACGAACGCGATGAACTTATAAAGACAGTTATAAAAAAATTCGGAAGCGATTACTGCGCGCGTGTAGCCAATCATAATTTTTTTCGTCCGCGCTCCGCCCTGCGGGAAACCGCCAAGGCATACGGTTTTTCTGACGCGCAAATATCCAAACTTGAACGCAGGCTTTTTGATTTACGTGAAAATATAAATGATAATGAAATCGATCCATTATGGCATGAAATAAAAAAAATCGCTTCGCAAATAGAAGGGCTTCCAAGAGGGTTAAGCATGCACTGCGGAGGAATTGTAATTACAGGCGAGCCTGTTAACCGTTATGCGCCAATAGAAAAATCGCTTGAAGGTTTTCCGCTTCTTGCGTGGGAAAAAGAAGGAACTGAAGCCGCGGGATTTGTCAAAATTGATCTTCTTGGAAACAGAAGCCTTGCGGTAATTCGAGACGCCGTTAATAATGTCGAGAACAATATAAGAGACGAAGCATTAAGAGAAAGATTAAGATGCGCAATTCATGACAAAGCCGTAATTGACGCGCTTTCCAGAGGAGACAGTATCGGCGTTTTTTATATCGAAAGCCCCGCTATGAGACAGCTTCAAAAGAAAACAGGCGCGGGAGATTTTGATCACATTGTAATACATTCAAGCATTATTCGCCCTGCCGCAAATAAATTTATAAGCGAATATGTGAGCCGTTTAAAAGGCAAAAAGTGGAAGCCGCTCCACCCGCGCCTTGATAAAATCCTAAGTGAAAGTTACGGCATTCTGTGTTATCAGGAGGATGTGAGTAAAACTGCCGTCGCTCTCGCGGGATTTGATGAAGAAGGAGCGGATAAACTTCGCAAGGTAATCGCGAAAAAAGCCGGAGCGCAAAAACTGCGTGTATACGAGAATCAATTTTTTGAAGGCTGCCGAAAAAATAATGTAAACGAAAAAACAATAAATGAAATCTGGTCCATGATGCTCTCTTTTGACGGATACAGCTTTTGTAAACCTCACTCGGCATCCTACGCGATGGTTTCTTTTCAGTCGGCGTATTTACGCGTGCATCATCCTTCGCAGTTTATGGCTGCCGTTCTCAGTAATCAGGGAGGCTATTACCGCGCTCATGCCTATATTTCAGAATGCCGCCGTATGGAACTTATAACTGAAGGACCTGATATAAATATTTCGCAATGGAAATACTACGGAAAAGAAAATAGGGTCGTTATAGGATTTATGGCAATTAAAGGACTTTCTGTTACAGGCGTTAATGAAATAACGCAAGAGCGCGAAAAAAACGGCTTTTACAAAAACCTTGATGATTTTATTCACAGGGTTAATCTTTCACGCGATGATATTGTCTCTCTTTGTCCCTCTGGGGTTTTTGACAGTATTTGCCCGAATCTTTCACGTCCAATACAGGCAAGAATGCTTTTGGAAATGCGCAGTATAAAAAATGAAACCGGGAGCAATGATTTATTTTCATCAGAACCTGTTCACACAGCTTCTCAAATATCGTGCCTTCCATCTGCAACATCTAACATTTTACAGGAAGAATATGAATCTCTCGGATTTCTCAGAAACGCTCATCCCCTTACTTTGTGGAAAGACGCGCTTTTGGAAGTAAAGAACCGGATTAAAGCATCGCACATAACGCAGTATATCGGGCGTAAAGTTAAAATAATCGGCTGGCCTGTAACGCAGAAAGATGTCTGGACAAAGGACGGTCTTACAATGTGCTTTTTAAGTCTTGAAGACGAAACAGCGATGTACGAAACTGTAATTTTTCCCGAAATCTATGATCGTTACAATAAACTGCTTTTTGACCAGCTGCCTCTGCTCGTTTACGGTTCGGTAGAGAATGATCAGGGCGCAGTGATTCTGGAAGTTGACAAAATTGAACAGCTTTAAAAAAAGAGAACCCATTGGGTTCTCTTTTTTATTACATCTCCACGGGGAATCGCCTTCCAGTCGTAAACCTCCTGTTTACTCCTTCTAGGCCGTCTGCGCGGCTAAACCGGCTTCCCTGCCGGTTTACCTCTTAAACGCTTTCGCGTTCAAGAGGCCGCCTCTCCGCTTCGATTCCCCATTTCTAATCAAGCATAGAGTTTTGTATAACAAAACTCCAAATAAAAAAGAGAACCCGTTGGGTTCTCTTTTTTATTACATCTCCACGGGGAATCGAACCCCGGTTGCCGGGATGAAAACCCGGTGTCCTAACCGCTAGACGATG
>JGI24695J34938_10003780_pt1 | contig 10312 bp, 8 predicted proteins | sample TergutCo191P3_FD_34938 | JGI IMG/M metagenome (IMG submission 34938) | reverse complement strand
GCTTTATTAGCCCAATAAGCCTGAGGCTCAATAGCTCTCCAAGTTCCATTAATATTAACTGTATTAAATAAATGATTCATCTTAGGTGTATTATAGTTTAATGTAATGGTTACCTTGGATTTATCCGGGAATAACTCATAGAATATAACAGCAGCATCTATACAATTAACCAATCCATCTCCATTAACATCCTCTTTATTAGTTAATCTTTCTGAAACTTTCCATAATACGCTATCAACATTATCAACTATAGTAAATGTAGGCGGGTTCACATAAGATGATTTATTGTTATTATAATTCTCATAGTATTGGCTTTTTTCTTTTAATTTTATATCAAAATAAATATAAGACCCTGCAAATATACCAATAACAATCAGTATAAGTATCCATATTACACTATATCCGCTATTTCTAGCTTTCATAGCTCCAACATCAAATTCCACTTGCATCATATACAAGTCAATTTGATTAGAGGGAACATTTCCCATATAGTTCTTTATGAAAAACCTACAATTATTACATTCAAAACAGTCAAAACGATTCCTACAAGTCCTATTAGCTCTTTTTAAAGCACATTCTCTGGCACAATTATGAATAGCATTATCTAGGTCTAAAGACATATAAGACCTCCTTATCAAAAATCACTTTCATCTATACAGGTAATGCAAAAAAATTTAAGAACATAATGGTTTAAAATATATTTTTTCATCATAAATGATAAACTACAGGAATGTAAAAACGAGACAAAACCAAGCGCTTGCCCGTAAAACGTTTGTATCATATTATGATCTTATGTGGCATCCGAAAATGATCGAATTTGACAACAGGATGAAAAAACTATTTGATGAAGTTGACGCTTACATTGAAGACCTCTATGGCGAGGACTACCCTTTGCACCCTGTGCGCCTCAGCCGAGGTCAAACGGCTAACCCTGAAGCGGACGGTCTTTTTAATATAGGCGCCAATTTTACGCCCGGATTCGGTTCTGAGTTTGGCAGGGGTTATTTAATTGATGTTTCGATTGCCACTTTGAATAAAGTTGATGAGAATTTCAGGCAGCGCGTCTATGAAACCGCCGCGAAAAAAGTGGAAGAACTTTTACCCGTTTATTTTCCGGAACGCCAGCTATCAGTCCGGCAGGATAAAAATCAATACAAAATTATCGGGGACTTTAATTTAGGGGAAATTTGATATTCTGAATTTTTATTAGAAAAATAACTAAATCTTTGTAACCTTATACCCCAATTTTGGTTGTATAGTCAGCAGACTAGTGTAGTTTCATGTTCCTCCTATTCTCCTTTTCCCCGGAGTTACTCCTTTCTCCGGGGATTTTTTTTCAAAAATCGCCATTTTTAACGTTTTTTCATGATTTAGGACACTTTAGCATTATCAGAAACGGGGGATATTTGATCGAATATCTTCAAAGTTTTGGAAAGGCTTGACTTTTTCTTAATTTTTGTCTATGTTTATAAAAGTCCTGTTAAGGATAATCCCTTGTAGCTCAATTGATAAATAACTAGCGTTTTATCTAAGTCCATATCTACTATAGACTTATGAGAATCAAGATTAGCGAAATCCCTCAAAAATTACCTTATGGTGAATACTTGGAGAACACTTTCTGGTGGGGTGTTCTATGAGAAAACCAATCCTCTACAAGCATCGAGGCTTATGGTATGCACGGTTTTGGAATGAAACTGATAGAAGGTATCAATCACGGTCTCTTGGCATAAAAGTTGAAGGTAAAACGGAGCGGAGATCTGCGGCATATGAAGCCGCTTTGAAACTTGCCCCGGAAATGGCAGGAACTGTTGTAAAAAGCGCGATTATTGAAAAACCAATTACAGATATGCCGCTATTGGAATATGCCGAGAGTTTTTGGCAACCGGGCAGCAGTTATATAAAACATAAAGCCCTAATAGAAAAAAAACCGTTATCTGTAAATTATATTTTAAGCAGTCAATGTAAAATTAAAAATAAAGCAAAACCATTTCCCGGATTCCATAGCCTTTCAGTTGGCAAGTTAACAAAAACAATAATTTTAGAATGGATGTTATGGCTTGCGGAGAAAGGCAGTACCGGCGATGATATAAACAAGTCGGTTAAAGCGCTTCGTATTCCAATAAAGCAGCTTTTTTCTCTTGATTTAATACCGTCATTTCCATTCACAGGACTTCCAAGAGCTGCATATGTTGAAAAGAAACGCGGTATACTTACGCGTGAAGAAATAAAGAAACTTATTGAAACGCCTGTAAAAGATCCACGCTCACGGCTTGCGGTATATTTACCGCTTTATTGTTCAATGAGATTAGGTGAAGTACGGGGCTTATTATGGGGTGATATATCAGACGGAATAATTCACATACAGCACAATTGGCAGGAAAAAGAAGAAATAAAAAATTGTAAATGCGGCTCGGAAGGTTATGTGCCAATGCCCGCAATTGTATCGGATTTAATTAATGAATTATATAAAAAAGACCCTCCCAATGGCGCGCCGCTTAAAGGCCCCGAGGATTTTGTAATGGCTCAAAAACCATATCATCCTATATCAAGGGAGAGTTTATGGGACGCGCTACGAGCTGAGCTTATGGTTATTGGCATAAACGAGAAAGATCGGCAAAAAAGAAATATTGTGTTTCACTCTCTTAGGCATAGTTTTGTTACGGCCGCGAAAATGGCAGGTTTAAGCAATTTGGAAATAATGGCGTTATCAAGGCATAAGGACGAAAAGCAGATAATAAGATACGCCGATGACCATGCAAAGGAAGCGGTTGATATACGCAGCCTTGGAAGAAGAATTGAACAATCGATAATATCATAAATAAATGACAAAATCGCTTGACAAGGTTTTTTATTTATGATATAAATAATCATTGGCGTTTTATCTGTTGTCTATGTACAAAGTAGACAACAGTGTTTTTAAAATCTATTTTCAATAATATCAAAAAAATAATCCTCTTTGTCTTTTGGGTAGTAACTATTCCCATACAGACGAAGCAAATCGGCAATGCTGTGCCGCAGCCGCTGGCGAAGGCTTTAACAAAAGCAGTATTGGATGTACGAGGCATACTATGAGCATAATTGATAATTATTACAATTTTATAGAAAGCAAAAAACACATAAGTATAGATAACGGTATTGAACCTGTTTGGATGCCTGAAAAAATATTTGATTTTCAACAGTATATTACAGAAAAAGCATTAAAGCATGGGAGAATGGGTGTATTTTTAGATACCGGGCTTGGTAAGACAAGACAAGCCTTAACTATCGCTTATAACATGGTGCTAACAACAAATCAAAAGGTATTAATTTTAACGCCTTTAGCAGTAGCTTTTCAATTTTTAAAAGAAGCTGAGATTATTGGTATTGATGACATTGAATATAGTAAAAATGGAACTCATACAAAAAAAATAGTTATATGCAATTATGAGCGTTTGCATAATATGAATAGTTCTGATTTTATATGTGTTATTTGTGATGAATCAAGTATATTAAAAAATTTTAATGGAAAAATTAAGTTTGCGATTACAGGTTTTGTTAAAAAGATTAAATTTCGTTATTTGATGAGCGCTACGCCTTCACCGAATGATTATACTGAACTTGGTACATCTTCTGAAGCATTGGGCAATCTTGGATATATGGATATGCTTACATATTATTTTCATAATGCAAGGAACGATAAAGACAGCCGAAATAAAAATATAGGTGTTAATTATTATTTAAAACCTCACGCGAAAGAAAACTTTTTCTCATGGATTAATACATGGGCTTTAATGATAAGAAAACCTAGTGATATTGGATTTAGTGATGAAAAATATATTTTGCCTGAATTAATTGAAAATATACATTATGTTCATAGTGTAAATTTTTTAGAAGAATCAGGACAAATTACATTATTACCCCAAGAAGCTAGTAGTATGTGGGAAGTTAGACATGAGCAAAAACAAACTGAACCCCAAAGATGTGAATTAGCTGTAGAAAAGGCTTTTAATAAAACAAGTGTATATTGGTGTAATACAAACAATGAATCTATAATATTAAAAAAATTAGACAATAAAGCAGTAGAAATAATCGGCTCTCAAAGTATTGAAGAAAAAGAAGAAATATTAAAGGCGTTTTCTAATAGAGAAATTAAAAGAATTATCACAAAGTCATCTATAACTGGCGTAGGAATGAATTGGCAGCATTGTAATCATTCAGTATTTTTTCCTACATGGAGTTATGAGCAATATTATCAATCTATAAGAAGATTTTGGAGATTTGGACAAACTAATAAAGTAATAATAGACTTAATTTTATCAGACGGTCAAAAACGTGTAATAAAAGCGCTAATGGAAAAAAAAGAAAAAGCAAATCATCTATATGACAACCTTATATCAAATGTTTGTAAATACAAACAAATTGAAAATATAAAATCAGAAAAAGAAATTATATTGCCATCTTTTTTGGAGGTAGCTTAGATGAAGGTTATGGATTATAAACAAACAGAAAACTATTCAATTTACAATGGCGATTGTATGGATGTATTGACTAAATTGCCAGATGAAAGCATTGACTTATCTGTTTACTCGCCGCCATTTATTGGATTGTATCAATATTCATCAGACCCGCGTGATTTTAGTAATTGTACCAATAATGAACAATTTATTAAACAATATGAATATTTAGTAAATCAGATAACTCGATTAACAAAGTCAGGAAGAATATCGGCTGTTCATTGTATGGATATATTTTTATCTGGTATGAAATTATACGATTTTCCACATGAAGTAATAAAAATACATGAAGATAATGGCTGGGATTACGCGTGTAGAATTACTGTATGGAAAGAACCTTTAAAAGTAAGATTAAGAACTATGGCGCAGCATTTAATGCATAAGTTTATTATGGAAGACGCGACTAGATGCGCGACGGCAATGCCGGATTATATATTAATTTTTAAAAAGCGAGGAGAAAATAAAATACCTGTTACTCATGTTGACGGAATAAATGAGTACGCGGGGGATGTGCCAATTTTACCTCATATGCTGGAAACTTTTAATAATACAAATGATACATCTTTCACAGCAGGAGAATTATGGGATTATTTAAAATCTACTAAAAGAAAAGGTGAGATATCAAAATTAAATCATTTTATATGGCAAAGATACGCGTCAAGTATATGGGATGATATAAGGATTGATAATGTATTGCCATTTAGACCAGCTAAAGAAGAAGATGATGAAAAACACGTACACCCTTTACAATTGGATGTAATTGAACGCATTGTGGAATTATACAGTAATCCAAGTGAAGTTATATTAACGCCTTTTATGGGTGTAGGCTCTGAAGTTTATGGCGCAGTAAAAAAAGGAAGAAAAGCAATCGGCGTAGAATTAAAAACCAGCTATTATAAACAAGCTTTAAGAAATTTAGAAAACATTAAATATAGCGATGATGAAAACGCGCAGTTAATATTAATGCCAGAAAATGATGAAGAAAATGATTATGACTGGCAAGACGCAGAACAAAGCCCATATATACTTAATGAAAATGAATGCCAAGAGGCTATAGATAAATTATGAAACGAATATCTTTAGTTCCAAAAAAAAATAAACAAAAACCGCTTGACAACAATCTCAATATCTGATATAAAAATAACATAAACACTGCTAGGTTTATAAAGGGGATAAATGCCTAAAAAACCTAGCAGACCTTGCCTATACGCCGGATGTACCAATACCGTCCAGTCCGGTTACTGTCAAGCCCATGCGCATTTTTATAATCCCCCTAAAAGAGCAATAGACCAAAGACCCTCCGCAGCCTCTCGCGGCTATGACCGTGTTTGGCAGCTTATAAGAGCTAAGGTATTAAAAGACCACGGTATACCTACCGATCAATGGCATAAATACGATATACACCACGAGCCGCCATATAATCCTCAAGTAGAACCCCGACACACAGCATATAAACTCACGCCTCTACTCCGTAGCAACCATAGTGAGGTTACAGCAAGTAGAAGGAGAAAGGCATGATTAAAGTATGCTCAAGATGTGGTTTAACTAAACCTATCGAAGAATTCAAAAAGAGAAAAGATAGTAAAGACGGATATAGACCTGAGTGTAAAGAATGTAATAAGTCCGTTTATAGTCATTCATTATATAATAGAAAGTATGCAGAAACTCATAGAGAACAAATAAGCGAAAGTCGAAAAAGGCGATATAAACTAACGTATCAATATAAAGATAAACCTGTTATTTTTGATACTGACCAAGATGGAAACATAATAAAGAAATGTTGTATATGTAATCAATGGTTTCCAATATCAAATTATTATTCATGTAAAAATCAAAAGCATTCAATTACTTCTATGTGTATATATTGTAGTAAAGAAAAAAGTAAAAACTTTATAAATAATAATAAATTATATTATAAAGAATATAATAAAAAATATAATCAAGAACCTCGGCGTAAGGCAATTAAATATTTTAACAAATATGGCATAAAACCCACTGAAGAACTCCTTGCTCTACGCATAGCATATAGAGAACTGGGACAATGGATAATAGAAATAATGTCAGAATTTAGAGGCGAGATACCTAAAATAGATAAAGAAATTAAATTTATGTTAACTCATGAATATCAGAAATTAAGAGTTGATACGCTTATCAGAGACAATAGACATTGCGTTTTATGTGGCAGAGGTGTTGAAGATGGTATAAAACTTCATGTTGACCATATTATTCCATTGTCAATTGATTGGAGCCAAAGACTTAATCTAGATAACTTACAAACTCTCTGTTCTGAATGCAATCAAGGTAAGTATAATTATTATTCAGACGATTGGAGACAGTCAGGGGGTAGGCATAGTAAAAACCTGTTACCTAAAGCTGAGACCGATAAGGTTTACAGATATTTAGACACATCCATAATTCAGGAAGGGGGGGGTGATAATGCCGGCAGGTAGACCCAGAAAGCCGACAGCTCAAAAAAAGCTGCAAGGTACAAATAAAAAATGCCGCGAAAATAAAAATGAGCCTAAATTTACAGAATTAAAAAAAGGAACGCCGCCGCCTGATTATTTTAATATATATTCAAAATCAATGTGGATAAATCTTTTAGTAGAATGGGAGAAAAATCCCATAACGGAAGTTACAGATATTTTTGCTTTTGAAATGTTATGTTACACTTTTGGTTTTTGGAAAGACGCCGCGGAAAAAATAAGCAATAACCCTATGCTCATGGAAGTTGAAACTAAGGGCGGCGCTTTTATACCCACGGTTTTATTGCAGCAGATGAATAAATGTTACAGTTTATGCGAAAAATTAATGGCGCGGTTTGGGCTTACTCCGTCTGATAGAACCCGAATCGGCTTATTGAAAAAAGAAGATATAGACCCAGACGATGAAAAAATGAAGGAATTAACAAGGAGTTGATAAAGTGAAAAATGTATTTATATTTATTTTATTATTGTTATTTACGGGCGGTATATTAATGGCTAATTACAAAGCTGAACAATATATCGCTGACGTATCGGATAATAAAATTGTAACCTGTAAATGGGTTAAGCTCGCTGTTAAAAGGCACATAAGCGATATAAAAAAAATTGGAAAAAAAGGTTTTCAATATCACTTTGACGCTGCCGCCGCGATAAACGCGATAGATTTTATTCAATTACTCGAACATACCAAAGGCGAATTCGCTAACAGAGCGCTTAATAAAGATATAAAAATAAAACTTGAACCTTGGCAGCAGTTTATAATTTGGTGTACCGAAGGCTGGCGAAACAAAGAAGGCTATCGCAGATTTACGCGGGCATACATAGAAGTAGCGAGGAAAAACGGAAAATCAACCTTCGCCTCAGCGCTTGCCAATTATCATTTTTTCGCGGACACACCAAAAGAAATAGCGCCGGAAATTTATTTCGCCGCGACTAAACAGCAGCAAGCTTCTATTACTTGGGAAGAAGCGGACAGGCAAATACAACGTAATAAAATATTAAAAACACAGACGCAGACTTATAAAAGTAAAAAACATATAATTGTGCCAAAAACCGCCGCGGTCATGCGGCCGCTTGGCAGGGATAGTAAAACCGAGGACGGGCTCAATCCTTCTTTCGCGGTTATTGACGAATACCACGCGCATCCGGACGCGGGGTTAATCGATGTTATAGAAAGCGGCATGGGCGCCAGAAAGCAGCCGCAAGTTTTTATTATTACAACAGCGGGAACTAATTATAACAGTCCGTGTTTGGAAGAACATGAGCATCTTAAAAAAATGCTTGAAGGTTCCATACCATCAGTCGATTCATTCTTTGGAATAATTTTCACGCTTGACGAAGGCGATGACTGGAAAAACCCTAAGACATGGATAAAAGCGAATCCTAATCTTGGAATATCAGTTGATAAAGATCGTCTCGCTGAGCAGATAGAACTCGCTGCTTCCTCAACAGTAAAAATAACAAATATAAAAACGAAACGCCTTAATATATGGTGTAAGTCTATAATGTCATGGTTTAGTTACGATGCCTGGCAAAAATGCGGTAAGTTAAAATATACAGAAGAAGATTTAAAAGGGCGTATATGTTACGGGGCTATGGACTTATCCAGTACGCAAGATATTACCGCTATTTGTTTATCATTCCCGCCAGTTACGGAGGGTGAACCTTACAAACATATTTATAGATTTTATATCCCGGAAGATTTGATACAGGAAAAAGAAGAGATTGACAAAGTACCATATCGACAATGGGTTGAAGAAGGATTTATTATCGCGACTCCCGGCAATGTAATTGATTATGATTATGTTGAAGCGGACATCATGCAATTAGCGACAATTTATGAAATAAAGGAGTTCGCCTTTGATCCGTGGCACGCGCAAGAAGTTATAAATCATCTAACAGACGCTGGTATGAATATGATACCAATAACACAAGTGTATCGAATGATATCTCCCATGTGCCACACTTTTGAAAAACACGTCTTAGCCGCAGATCTAGCTCATAACGATAACCCTGTAATGTACTGGATGATATCATGCGTAGAATTAAAATCAGACAGGCAGGGAAACATAATGCCAATGAAGCCGCGCCGCAATTCAAACGGAAAAAGAATTGACGGTGTAGTAGCTAACCTTATGGCGATTGGCAGAGCTTCTTTGCAGGTAACAACAGGTTCAGTTTATGAAGAAAGAGGAGTATTAACGGTATAATGGGATTCTTTGATTTTTTCAAGCGAAAAGCCTCCGCGTCTACACCGATACACAATTACCCGGGCTGGGGAGCTCCATCAATGTCCGGCGCGGTAGTTACAGAAAACCGCGCGATGGGTTTATCGGCGCACTTCGCTTGCGTAAGTTTAATATCAAGAATAATCGCGTCCCTTCCAATTCATGTTTATGAAAGAACCGCAGCGGGCGGTAAGAAAATCAGAAATGATCACCCATCGGCGCGGCTGTTAAGAAAAAAACCTAATCCAGAAATGACTTCCTTCTCCATGATTGAAGCGATGCAAGCTCAGATTTTAAATCGCGGTAAGGCGTTCGCGGAATTAATTTTTGATAAAAATGGTAATGTCCGCGAAATATGGCCAATCGCTCCGGGTATTTGCGAGCCGAAAAGAAAAGATAAAAACAGCCCGATTGAATATCACTTCCCTAATTCTGGCACGATATTACCCGCGTGGAAAATACTTCATGTACCTGGACTTGGTTTTGACGGCATAAATTCATTTTCGCCTATTCAATTATTCAGACAGTCTTTAGGTTTGGGTTTAGCGCTCGATGAATTTGGCGCGCGTTTTTTTGGGCAGGGAACGAATATCGGCAGCTTGCTTATTCATCCAAAGACATTATCAAAAGACGCGCATGAGAGATTAAAAACAAGTTTAACAGAAGGATTCCAGGGTTTATCACGGTCACATAAAGCGATAATCCTTGAAGAAGATATGAAGTTTGAAAAACTTGGAATGCCTCTTGAAGACGCTCAGTTTATCGAATCTAGGAAGTTTACGGTATCAGAAATGGCGCGTATCCACGGCGTGCCGCCTCACTTAATAGGCGACTTGGAAAAAGCGACATTCTCAAATATAGAAGAGCAAGGACTTAACGCCGTTATTTATTTATTCCGTCCCTGGATAATCCGATGGGAGCAAGTTCTAAATAATAAGCTATTCACAGGTGAGGAAGAGCAGGATAAATATTACATTAAGTTTGAACTCGATGGTCTATTGCGCGGCAATATGAAAGCGCGTTATGAAGCGTATTCAATCGGGTTACAGCAAGGTTTTTTAAACGCTGACGAAGTACGTGAACTGGAAGATATGGATCCATTACCAAA
>JGI24695J34938_10003779_pt1 | contig 10313 bp, 8 predicted proteins | sample TergutCo191P3_FD_34938 | JGI IMG/M metagenome (IMG submission 34938) | reverse complement strand
CGTATATATGATCCTGCCGCTATGAAAGAAGCCTCATGGCGTCTTGAATCCATAAAAGACTCTGTTTATTTCGCAAAAGATGAATATGATTCCATAAACGGATGTGACGCTGTCGTAATTGCGACGGAATGGAATCAATTCAGAAATCTTGATTTGCAAAAAGTTAAAACGCTTTTAAAATCTCCGTATTTTTTTGATCTTAGAAATATTTATAAATCTGATGAATTATTATCATTAGGATTTAAATATTATTGTATTGGATAAATATCATTTTATGAAAATACTTGTTACAGGCGCTGCTGGTTTTATTGGCTTTCATCTGATAAGTAGATTATCAAAACTTGACTTTTTTATAATAGGTTTAGATAATATCAATGATTATTATAACGTAGATTTAAAATATTCAAGGTTGGAACAATCAGGTATAGAGAAAAAAAAAATAGAATACGGGGAGTTAGTTCAAAGTAATACTTTAAATAATTATTCTTTTATAAAATTGGACTTAACAGATAAAGAAAGATTATTTTCATTATTTATGGAAATGCAATTTGACTATGTTTGTAATCTCGCGGCACAAGCAGGAGTAAGATATAGCCTAGAAAACCCTTATGCCTATATTGATAGTAACATAAACGGCTTTATTAATATACTTGAAGCTTCCAGAAATAATGGAATTAAACATCTTATTTACGCTTCAAGTTCATCTGTTTACGGTAATAATAAAAATGTTCCATTTTCAGTTACTGATAATGTTGATAATCCGATAAGTCTTTATGCTGCGACCAAAAAATCCAATGAGCTAATGGCATATACATATTCTCATCTATTTGGTATACCATGTACAGGTCTTCGCTTTTTTACAGTTTATGGACCATGGGGACGACCTGATATGGCATATTTTAAATTTGCAAATCTGATTATGAATAATAAACCTATCGAAGTATATAATTATGGTAATATGTTACGTGATTTTACATATATTGACGATATAACAGATGGTATTCATTGTGCTATAGAACACATCCCTTCTGATAATTTATACGAAATATATAATCTTGGGAATAACAAGCCTGTAAAGTTAGCTGATTTTATTATAACACTTGAAAAGTATCTAGAAAAAAAAACAGAAAAGAAATTTATCACCATGCAGCCAGGTGATGTACCAGTAACTATAGCTGATATAGAAAAAACGCGTATTAAGCTTGGTTGGGAACCTAAAATTGATATAAACAAGGGCCTAAAACAATTTACTGAATGGTTTTTAAAATATTGAGTAATTAATGACATTATTTCAAAAAATAATATTTTTAAAGCCGCTAATAAACAGACTTATTAAATTATTAACAAAAAGACATAAAATTTTAATGCTTTTTGTTCTTATTATGATAATTGGGTTTTCTCTTGTAGAAACAATTGGAATTTCTGCAATTATGCCTTTTATTTCTGTCGTATCTGATACATCTTTACTTGAAGAAGGCTTATATAAAAAAGTGTACAATTTTCTGGGGTTTTCCTCTCCCGAGAATTTTATTATTATATTCGGCATCTTAATAGTTATTTTTTATTTATTTCGCGGAATTTATTCAGTTGTATTGGCATATATAACAAAAAAATATTCCAACGCAGTATATAAATATATATCAAAAAATGCTTTTAAAATTAATCTTTTTTCATCATATAAATTACATGCACAAAAAAATACTGCAGAATTAATGCATGCAATTTATAAGGAAACATTTGATGTAAGCGTTGCGATTCTTTGTTTTCTGCATATTTGCACAGAAATATTCACTGTAATTTTAATATACTCTTTAATTGTTTTTTTAAACTGGAAAATGACATTAACTATAACTATTATTTTATTTATAATAGTTATTATTTTTCTTTCTTATTTGACAAAAATAAATTCAATTCAGGGGAAAATAAAATTTGAAACCAGCAGAAACATGAATAGAACCCTAAAGGAAACATTCGGGAATTTAAAATTTGTTAAATTAAAAGGCAATGAAGAAGAAATATTAAATAGCTATGATATTGTTCTAAATAAAAATACAAAAGCTGATCTTATTACAAATGTTCTTGGAGCAATGCCAAAAGGAATTCTTGAGAGTATCGGATTTTCTTTTTTAATTGGATTTGTTGTAATAATCGTTTGGTTTTTTAATGACGCTAGTCTTGTAATACCAATTATTACAATGTATGCTCTTGCTTTATACCGTATATTACCATCTGTTAACAGACTCCTTTTTGAGATTAATAAAATTGTGTTTTTGGATGAAACAATAAAAAGAGTTTATGAAAACAGCAAACAACCTGTAGAAATTGAAAAAAATGAACCTGTGGTTTTTAACAATGCTGTCCGTATGGAAAATATTTATTTTAAATACGCTACAGGAAGCGATATTATTTGCGGTATTTCTCTAGATATTAAAAAAGGCGAAAAAGTCGCATTTACAGGAGAAAGCGGCAGCGGCAAATCAACATTGATTGATATTATAACAGGTATTCATAAACCTGTTTCTGGAACTGTTTATATTGACGGCACTCCCCTGTCAAATGATAATATAAGAAGCTGGCGAAAAAAGATTGGTTATATACCTCAAAGCATTTACCTTTTTGACGGAACTGTTGCGGAAAATGTTTCCTTCGGTTCTGTTTATGACGAAGAAAAAATAAAAACAGCACTTATAAAAGCGAACATCTGGGATTTTCTTTTGCAAAAGGAAGGTATTAATACCCTTGTAGGAGACGGCGGCATTCAGCTAAGCGGCGGTCAGCAGCAGCGTATCTGCATTGCAAGAGCGTTATATGATGACCCGCAGGTGTTAGTATTGGATGAAGCCACATCCGCGCTTGATAACGAAACCGAACAAAAAATTATGGATGAAATCTACAATGTAAGCGCTAATAAAACGCTTATTGTAATTGCGCACAGATTAACAACAGTAGAAAGATGCGACAGAAAAATACGAATAGAAAACGGCAGGGTTGTATAATATGAAAAACATACTTGTAGTGGGCGGAGCTGGTTTCATAGGTTCCCATGCGGCGCGTGACTTAAAAGAAGCAGGATTTAATCCGATAATTTTTGATAATTTATCAGAAGGACACAGAGAGTCAGTTTGTGCTAACGATTTTATTCACGGAGATATAGAAGATAGCAATCTTCTTAATCAGGTTTTTAACGAAAAAAAAATAGAAGCTGTTATGCATTTTTCCGCATACGCGTATGTCGGAGAATCAGTAGAAAACCCGGAAAAATATTATAGAAACAATGTTACGGCAACGCTTAATCTTTTATCCTGCATGTTAAAAAATAAAATTAAAAATTTTATTTTTTCTTCATCATGCGCGACATACGGTATCCCGTCTTATGTTCCTATTGACGAAAAACATCCTCAGAATCCCATAAATCCCTACGGCAATACAAAATTAATGATAGAAAAAATACTTTCTGATTACAGCCATGCCTATGGATTAAAATATATCGCATTACGTTATTTTAATGCAGCAGGCGCTCATCCTGATTCAAGCATAGGAGAAAGCCACAGAATCGAAACGCATCTTATTCCATTAATATTAAAGACACTTACAAAAGAAAAAGATACGATTAATATTTTCGGCGATGATTACGATACTCCTGACGGCACATGTATCCGCGATTACATCCATGTATGCGATTTGGCTTGCGCTCACAGAAACGCCCTTGAATTAATTTTATCCGGCTGTGAAAGCAAATTTATCAATCTTGGAACCGGCTTTGGAATATCGGTAAAAGAAATCATTGCTGTATGCGAAAAAGTAACAGGAATGAAAGTTCCTTCTGTTATTTCCCAAAGAAGGCCAGGAGATCCTCCTTCGCTTGTCGCATCCAACACTTATGCAAAAGATATTCTTGGGTTTAGTCCTAATTTTGACATATATGAAACAGTGAAAACCGCATGGAACTGGGAAAAAAACAAGAAATATTAAGGAAGTTTACGGATTATAATCCTCAAACTTCCAATTATTACCAAGTTTAAGGAATATATTCCGCAAACTTCTTGATTTTCCCTATATTCCAACATACTGGAATATATATTCCAACATACTGGAATATATACAATTAATGTTCTATAATGAAATAAATGAAATTAGCGGAAATCCAGGAAATATGTATTACCCAGAAAAAAGCATTAAGTGAACTCCAATTAGGTACTGAGCGCAGTTTATTATCAAATTTGCCTGACATAAAAAGCCATGCATTAGCAATATGCGGTATACGCAGATGCGGAAAAAGCACACTTCTTCATCAATTCATTAATAAATTAAACAGGGATTTTTTTTATTTAAATTTTGATGATTTTCGTCTTTCATCTTTTACAGATAATGATTATACATTAATTAATAAAATAATATCTGAATTAAAAGTAAAATTATTATTTTTTGATGAAATACAAACAGCAGAAAAATGGGAATTATTTGTAAGAACAAAACTTGATGAAGGTTTTCAAATTTTATTAACAGGTTCAAATTCGTCTTTATTAAGTCAGGATTTTGGTACTACTTTAACAGGGAGACATATTACAAAAGAATTATTTACTTTTTCGTATAATGAATACTGTAATTTTTTTAACATTGATAAAAGCGCTGAATCATTATCTGATTATATTGAAAAAGGCGGTTTTCCGGAATATCTTAAATACTGCAATACAGATATATTAACGCAGCTACAATCAGATATATTATTTCGTGATATAGCCGTTAAATATAAAATACGCGATACTGCTTCGCTTCGTCAGCTATTTATTTATTTGTTAACCAATACATCTCAGCTTTTTTCTCCAAGCAAGTTAACCGGAGTTTCGGGTATTAAATCACCCACAACTGTTTTGGAATATATATCTTTTTTTGAAGCTTCTTACCTTATTAATATTTTACCTTGTTTTGCTTATTCTTTAAAAGCTCAAAGTTTAGCTCCAAAAAAAATATATATAACTGATACAGGATTAATAAAAACAGGCGCTTTTTCCTTTACAAAAAATTATGGATCGCTTCTTGAAAATTTTGTATATAATACTATTCGCAGAATAGAAAAGAGTATCTATTATTTTAACAGTAAAAAAAACGAATGTGACTTTGTTATTAAATCACAGGCAAACTATAAATGCATTCAAGTTTGCTGGGAGTTAAATCTAGATAATCAAGACAGAGAAATAAACGGTCTTCTGGATGCTATGGAATTTTTTAATGTTGACGAAGGGGAAATAATTACATTTAATACCGAAGACATTATATTAACTAAAAATAAAAAAATTAATGTAATACCTGCATGGAAATGGAATTATTATGCAATATAGATTTTTAAAAGAATAGATTTAAGAGTTATATTAATTTAATATGATAGTATATTTAATGTTATGAAAACGAATAGTCTCACATTATTTAATATAATAGAATTTTTATTTTAGGTTATTAATATATTTTCTAAATTTTTTTTTAGGTTAGTTTTATGGATAAAGAAACTTTAAAAAAACTTCATAATACGCATATTGAAATTTTAAATGAATTTGTTCGAATATGTAAAGAAAATAATCTCATATATTTTTTATTTTATGGGACTCTCCTTGGAGCAGTCAGGCATAAGGGATTTATTCCCTGGGATGATGATCTTGATGTAGCCATGCCTAGAAGTGATTATGAAAAATTTATTAATATTTATGAAGTAGTAAAAAATACGAAATATTACATCGTTACTAATAAATGCCCAGTAAATACATATTATCATTATAATCAAATTTCAAAATTATGCAAAAAAGGTACTATATTCGAAGAAACCACAAGATATGAAAAAGATTATTGTGGCATCTATATTGATATCTTCCCTTATGACAACTGTAATTTGTTTTTTTTACCATTGCAAACATTTATAATTAAATATAGTTTACGTTTATATCGTTTAAAAACATACGATATTATACCCAAGAATGAGAAAACAAATCCAAAAATAAAAAAAATAGTTAAATATATTTTTCCATTATGGTTTTGCAAAATTTTAAAAACATTTTCCATTAAATTATTAACAATTTATAATAACAAGGAAACAAAATATATAACATTCTTTTGCGGTGATTATCATTATAAAAATGAAACACATAAAATTGATTCTATATTTCCTTTAACACTAATTACTTTTGAAAATAATGAATACTACTCTCCCTTTAATACTGACAGATGTCTAAGCAGAATATATGGAAATTATATGGATATACCTCCAATAGAGAAACAGATAACACATGGTAATAATGTAATTTTTAATACTGGTGATATGAAATAAAAATATTTCAATTTTTTATATATTTATGCGAAATCTAAATATTTTATATAAAATATTTTTAATATTTACTCCTAAATTTCTTATTATTAATATAATAAAATTCATTTTTAAAAAGAAACATCTAATAGATTATAAATTGATTATTTCAAATAAAAATATATCAGGTAATAAAAAAAATGCTTTAATTTCTTATTCATATGTAAATAAAAATAAAATAGAACCATATTTAACATCTTATTTTAATAAATCAGTTAAATCTATTAAAATAATAAACAGAAATAATAACGGTCCAACTCTAATTTGTGTATTAAAAAATGAACTTCAATATGTTATTTCTCAATTAGAATATCATAGAAAAATAGGAGTAAAACATTTTATTTATATAGATAATTTGTCAAATGACGGTACTTTTGAATTTTTATTAAAACAAGATGATGTATCACTATTTACAGTAGAAGAAAAATATAATGGAAGTATCAAAAATGCATGGATAGGGCAAGTTATTGACTTTTTTGGATATGATAAATGGTATTTAATATTGGATGCGGATGAACTATTCATTTACCCTGGTATTGAAACAAAAAACATACATAGTTATATAAATTTCCTAGAAGAAAAGGGTATGAAAAGTCCTTTTTTATTAATGGTTGATATGTATGCAGATAATAAACCATTAAATCAAAGTATTAGAGGTCATGATTTTTTTAAAAAATATTGTTATTTTGATATTGATTCATATAAAAAAGAACTGCAGTTAGCAAGGCAAAGAATAACAGGTGGGCCTAGATATAGATTATATGGTTATAATAATACAAGATCGAAGCATTCATTAATAAAAATATCTGCTAATATTATTGCAGGAACTCATGAAAATCATCCTTATTTTCTGAATTTTGAGACAGAAGGCGTTATTGGATTTTTATTGCATTATAAATTTATTTTTTATGACGAAAAAATTAGAAATACTGAATCGAAAGAAGACTACAATGTTAACAATTCTATATATAATGATTATAAAAATTATTTTAACAATTATAATTCAACTTTCTTTTATAATGGTACACAAAAATTAATTAGCTCATATGATTTATTAAAAATAAATCTTTTAGATAAATCTTTTTTTCATAATTTTTTAAAAAATATTATATGAATTGCTAATATTATCAAATAATTAGGATATAAAAAATGAAATATATATTAAAATATTTTTATATTTTAATAAAAAATATTATTTTGAATTCTTTTATATTTAATATTTATAAGTGTTTATTATACATAATTTTTATTTCAAAAAAAAATAATAAAAATAGTAATAATTTATTATTAAATATTGAATTAATTAATCCAAACAGGAGATACTTTCAAATTATTTCACAATTTTTATATTGCGGTTATTCTTGCTATATTGATATCTCGTTTTATAATTTTTTAAAATCTGACAGTTACGGAATAAAAGCATTAAAACTAGATAGAGTATATAAGAAAAATAGGAATGAAAATTATTCAATAATAATTAGTGATAATAAAAAATACTTAAATAGTATAAATAATAATCTTTTAAAGATTTATATAGAATTTAATATTTTTAATCATTTAGATGATGTTAATGAAAATGATTTCTTCTGGCCTATTTCTTCTCATATTAATTATAATTTTCCTAAAATTGAAGAAAATATTCTTTCAAAATCATTAGTTAATGAACGTAAAATAGGTGCGATATTTGCTGGTAATGTAAATGAAAAAAGTTATAATAATAATATTACAAATATTTTATTTAATGTTTACACAAGATATGAATTATATAATTTTATAAAAAGAAATATACCAGAAAATAATTTATATATACCTAAAAATTTAAAAACTTTTTTAAAAGATAAAGAAAATGGATACTTAAAAAATAAAATTGTTATTATTGATACGAGTAAAATTAAAATTCCAGCAAATATATATTTTTATATACTATTAGATTCTTTATTTTATATTCATACCTGTGGAACATTATATCCGTATTGTCATAATCAAATAGAGAGCATGATGGCTGGATGTATTCCTATTACACAATTTAATAATTTTTATAAACCTTCTTTAATTCATGAGAATAACTGTTTATCGTATAAGACATTAGATGAATTAATTATTATATTAAATAAAATATCTGAAAATAAATATAATAACATTATTTCAAAAATGAATTCAAATATTCATAATTATTATATTTCTCATTATAGTTTTATTTCTTTCAATAATAAATTACTATTATTATTAAATAATAAAATAAAATATTCAAAATATTATATTGTTACATATTTAAATGAATCAATGATAAACGAATTATTGAATAATAAAAATAAATTCGAAAAAAAAGAAGTGTAAATGTCTATTTTTAATTATCTATACTATAATATAATAAACCCTTTACAATCAATTCCTTCTCAGTTATATTATACTTATAAGAAAAATTATAATTTATTAAATAGTTCACCGCGGGAAAATCAGATTATAGTTTCCCTTACCAGCTTCCCTCCCCGTTTTAGTACACTTCATTTCACATTAAAAAGCATTTTAAATCAAAGCATGATTCCAGATGCTGTTATTCTTTACCTTGCAAAAGAAGAAATATCTAATGAATCAGAGCTTCCAAAATCTATACTGGCATTAAAGAAATTCGGTCTAAAAATTGAAATTTTAAATGAAAATTTAAAACCTCATAAAAAATATTTTTATTCAATGAGCCAGTTTCCTGATTCAATAATAATAACAATTGATGATGATGTTATTTATGACAGCCATTTAATTAGAGATCTATACAATTCATATATAAAATTTCCAAAAGCAGTTTCAGGAACCCGTGTTCATAAAATATTATGTGATGATAACACAGTTTTACTCCCATATAACAAATGGCTTTGTGAATATAATAAAGAATTAAATCCTTCTTTTAAACTAATAACAACAGGAGTAGGAGGCGTTCTTTTTCCGCCTAATATACTGCCGCAGGAAACTTTTAATATAGAAAAAATAAAGGATTTATGCCTTAATGCTGATGATATATGGCTAAAATTTATGGAATTAAAAAATGATATTCCTGTTGTTTATGCCAAGAGCAAAAGAAAACATCCGTTAATCATTAAAAAAGCTCAAAAAAAATCATTACAAAAGGGCAACTATCACGAAAACCAAAATGATAAATATATTAACATTTTACAAAAATACTATAATATTGATTTATCGTCTATATGCGGTGAATAGGGATTAATTTATTTAACTAATATGACTATAAAAATATGATAAAGAATTATTTTTTAAAACATAAAAATATTAATGTAGTTGAATTTTTAATGGAAGATGAAAAATATAATTTATTGGGTGTAAATTCAATATTTAACACAGAAAGACTTCCTTTTAATATTCTTTACAGAGATAATATGCCTCATTTTATTGTTCAATTAAATACCTGGATTAGCACAAGAGGTTTATCTGGTTCCAGAAAAGATTTAAACGAAATTAAAAGACTTTTTAATACCGATGAAAAAAATGAGCTTATAATTAAATCTTTTGGCTTGAATGTTACTGATCATTATTGGATATGTGAAACCGATAATGAAAAAAAATGGGAGGATGTAAATTGCTTTGATAATATATTTGATGAAATATTATTAAAAAGCAATATGGATTTTTCAATTGATAAAAATGTTAGAAATCCCTCGCCTAATTTCTGCGTTGACGGAAGCATTGTTAAAAGATGGATTGTTAATGAAAACAAAGAAAGAGTTTTATTAAAAGGAAGCATGTATGGAATAATGCAGGAACCGTTTAATGAAATTATAGCGTCTGATATAATGCGGGAATTTGGAATTAATCATGTAGAATATAACTTAAAAAGAAACAATGATTTTATACCTTACAGTGAATGTAATACAATGTCGGATAAGGACAATGAATATATAAATGCGAACTGGGTGCTTGGTTTAGAGGATTATGGTCTTAAAGATACTTA
>JGI24695J34938_10003776_pt1 | contig 10320 bp, 7 predicted proteins | sample TergutCo191P3_FD_34938 | JGI IMG/M metagenome (IMG submission 34938) | reverse complement strand
CGCCTGAAAACCGCGCTGGGTTACGATCATATCAACAAACTGATCGGCCATGTCAACGTTTGACATTTCCAATGTCCCTGAGATTATTTTTCCTTTTCCGGCAATCCCGGAAGGACCGATATTCGCGAGTCCTGAGTTATTTGAAACGCGGTACGCGTTACTGCCTGTTTTTTCAAGACCGCCCTGATTTGTAAATGTAGCGATGGCGACCTGTCCGAGCGGCCTTGTGGTTCCGTTTGAATAAACGCCGGTTATAACGCCCGACTGATCAATCTTGAAATTTTCAAGATAACCCATCGCGCGTCCGTCCTGCTCAACAGGTTTTGTGGAGCTTGCTTCGGCATACTGCGTAATTGAATTGGTGAAGGCACCGACCTGTCCGAGGTTTAAAGCAAATTCCTGGCGGACTTGAGTTCCGTCTTCATTCGCGGTTGTGTTAGGCACATCGAAAGCGACATACATCTGCACCTGACCTGAATCCCCTGATATGTTTCCATCGCCGTCTTCGGCGGAAAGCAATGTTCCGTTATTCGAAAATGTCACCGTAAAGACATTCGGGCCGTCGGGAGGAGGCGCTTCTTCACCGAATCCGATAGTCGCGTTTGTCGGGACTTCCGCCTGAGGATTTACTTCGACTGTGGCAGTCCAGCTATTCGGAGTGCCTGGCACCCTTGTAAACGCCACCGCAAGGTCGTGCGCTTCGCCGAATGAGTCGTAAATTTTTATTGATGTTGACCATGTCGCTTCGCGAATCTGAGCCGCTGTCGGGTTTTCCGGCAATTCGGGGATTCGCTTATCAAGGTTACACGCGAAGTTGACTAAGGTTGTCGCGGACGCGGGGTCTTTGCCGCCGATTGGAATATCAATCTGTCCGACAGGAGACGATACGTCAATAATTGACATGCCGTCAATTTCCTGCGCCATCCAGCCCTGCACTTTCATACCGTTGGCGGGATTAACCATAACGCCATCGCGGTCAACATTAAAAGCGCCGGCCCTTGTATAAAGCTGAGTTCCTTTGTCATCAAGGATAAAAAATCCGTTTCCGTCAATCGCGAGGTCTGTTTGAACGCCGGTTGTCTGCAGCGTTCCCTGAATGTGAATCGTGTCAATTGACGCGACAGACATTCCAAGACCGACTTCTTTCGGGTTTACACCGCCGAGCGAGTCTGTAGGACGCGCCGCGCCCTGTAGCTGCTGATAAAGCATGTCCTGAAAATTGACGCGGCCTCTTTTAAAGCCTGTCGTATTGATATTGGAAATATTATTACCAATAACGTCCATTCTGGTCTGGTGATTTTGAAGGCCGGAAACGCCGGCAAACAGTGATCGCATCATAAACTTACTCCTTAACATAAGCCGCCATTAGGCGGCGACGTACAATCGGAAGGTAAACCGTAGCAACTTTAGTTGCAGCAACTTTAGTTGTAGCAACTTTAGTTGCAGGTTTACCAAAACTCCTTATTCGTCCGCAAATACTTTGAGAACTTGCTCCCAATTATAAAAGCTGCCGTTCACCAACACCTGAGGTGTTTCTCCCCTGGTGACCGCCTGCACAGCGCCTTGTATCAGCCGCTCTCCTTCAAGAAGTTCAACATTCCTGCCAAGAGCGCTTGACGCTTCATTACCCATCAACATGGAGGTTAATTTGGAAAAATCGCTCGCCATCGCCGTCATTTGTTCCAGCGTGGAAAATTGCGCCATCTGCGCGATGAATTGCTTGTCTTCCATCGGCGATGTCGGATCCTGATACGAAAGCTGGGTGATGAGAATTTTCAAAAAATCATCCCTGCCCAGACTTTGCTGAGGCTGCTTAGAAGGATTTAGGCTGTTATTATACTCACGAACAAATTGATTAAGCTCAAGCACTTCATCCGAACTCATCATCGGCCTGCCTGTAATTTCCATATTATCTCCTGTTATTTATTAAGTTAATCCCGATATTATCAGGCTAACATATTTACTTTTACTTCGTTCCTTCCGCCGGAAGTTCCAAAAAAGACATCGATAACCGCGGATGTCTTTTGATCATACGAATCTTCATAGCTAAAAGCCGCGTACTGCGATGAATGAGCGTTTTCATCCTGCCCGCCGCTCTTTTCGCCGTCGGCGGTCAATGAAAGATCTAAGTTCGCGTCCGCGAAACCCGAATCCTTGAACGCCTGCTCTAACGCCGACATTTCTTTGCGGAAAGCGTTCATAGCGTCGGCGCTTTCAACAATGATTCTGCCTGTGATCTTGTTGTCGGTTAATTCAAGGTGTATCTTTACATTTCCAAGAGTTTCGGGATGAAGGGCGATTTTGATAGTGCCGGCTCCCGCGTCCTTTAAAGCGACTGACGCGTGGCGGACAATATCGCCGTTAAAATTATTATGAAGTTCCCTTGCAAGCATATTTTCAAGAGCGCTGCCCGCCTTGACATCCCATGAAGCCTGCGACAGCGGCGCATTGGCGTTTTCAGGCAGCCTTAGATCCATGGTGATTTCACCGTTAGCCGAAGAAGACTGCTGTAAGGCGCGGCCTGCCGCGGTTTCAACTAACGTACCGGCAGTCTGCGCGCTGCCGTTTGCCGCGGTTCTTAGATCGCGCACTTCAACGGAAATTTTATCGCCGCGGCGGCTTTTTCTGAACTCTTGCGCGCGATCAAGGCGGCCGCCGCTTTCATCGCGTTTATTCAATGACGAAGCGTTTTCCTCACCTGCCTTGATTTTTGCGGCAAGCGCGTCTTGAATATTATTTTTAAAAAGCGAATCCCCTTCGCTTTTTACAGGTTTATTTTTCGCGTCAGAAAGCGGATCAGCGCCTTCTTTGATTTGCCGCTTCCCGTTTGATTCAGAAGCAATCGTTTCGGCGGATATTACTGAAGCAGGGTCTTTAATGATCTTTTCCGCGATAGAAGCGAAATCCCCGGATTTAAAATCACCGGAAGCAAGATCGATTTTTGACGCAAGCTCGGCAAGGCTGTTCAGCGTTTCACTGTCAATATCCAGCGCAAGGGCGTCAATATCCGCGCCGGACTTGGCTTCATTTAACACATTGCTGAACAAATGATCCGCGCTCAGAATATTCTGATATTCCCTGCCGGCTGCGGTGTCAGAAAGATCGATATCAGCGCTGTCTGCGCCGTTTTCCAAAGCGCTGGAAACAGCGCCGCTTTTACCGGAAGAAAAGTCCCCCGCAAGAAGCGCGTATCCGTCTTCGTTCTGTTCGGCGGCAAGAACGTTAAACCCCTGATCGTCTGAACTGCCGGCGATGTTTCCCGCTGATGATAAATCAACAGCCTCGGTTTTTTGCAGCATTCCTGCAAGAAGCTCCGCAAAACTGCCGCCTGATTCGATCTTTTCTTCTTTTTCATCGCGGTCGCGGATAAACGGAGGTTCATTGACACTCACATCAACAGGGATTGGCTCTGTGTAGGTGGTAATGGCTATCACCCTCTCGGCCTCCTTATAAAGAAGTTTTCTGACCTGTGTTATATCGATATATCGATTAGGTCAGATTCCGGAAGGCTCGAACCAAAGGTTCGTGAACCAATGGTTCGCATTATCGGATTACAGGCTGGGCGGCCTGTTTGTCATTTTCCTCTGAATCTCAGCGGCTCTCGCGGGATCCATCAGGGAGAACCAATAGGAAACAATTGACGTTGTTCCTTCGGCCTGCGCAATATCCTCAGTCTTCCGGATAATGTCGATGGCGTCCTGGTCATCCAAAGCAACAAGGATGTTCACCGCGTTTTGCGGCGGCATTCCGTTCAGATACCTGGCAGTCTGTTCGACATTCCTGTCCTTATTTTCGGCATCCTGAGCCTGCGCTCTTAGTGAATTCTCCCGCTCGTCCAGCGCATTTTGACGTTCTTCAAGTTCCTGCGCCATTTGAACGATTTCCCCGTATCTATTATCTAAATCCCTCTGCTGAGTGTCCATTTCCATGCTTCGCAGTTCAATAGCCATCAGCCGCATTTGAAGCCGCTCCGCGTCAATGTTTATGAGTTCATTGTCATCTATTTTAGGTTGTGTTCTGCCTTCTCCGGGCAAAAAAGGAATAAACCGGTAAACAGGGGCAAGTACGCTTTTCGCGTCAATCACATTAAGATAATCGAACCATACAATGCCGCCTGCGGATAATACAATTATAAGCAGCAAAAGAAGGATTGCTCTTCCAGCCATTTTTGATCTCCCAAATCAACTATAATTATACTATAAATTTCGGAATAATGGGAAGATTACTTAGGAAAATAGTGATTAAGCAATAATTTGAAAAAAAGCGGCCAAAATAAATTACATTCCCGCAATTTCAGCTTTTCCAAATATCCAAAACATTAATTACTGTTTTACTTAATTCTTCCAATAATTTTAAATCAACCAATTCTATTTTATCTTTTTTTGTATGAGTTATATTTTTCATTAATTCTGAAAACATGCTATTTGCGGTTATTGCGATACAAGGTATTTCTTGAAACGCGAATATACAATGATCCCCGGAATACCACTGTTCTCCTTCCAATAAATTATTTTTTGCGATGATTTCTGATTTTACATTATCTTTAAAATTATAAAACGAAAACATATTTTTTGATCCAACATGCCCCGCGCCGTCAATATTTATTACAGATTTTATTTTAATTTTATTTTCTTTTAAATAATCCAAATACGCCAGTTGACCGGATACTTCCGGGCTTTCTTCTCCATTGAAAGGCGCGAATTCTATTGAAAATTTATAATCTTTTAATTTTAATAATTTTGCAATTTCGTATAATGCGTATACTCCTGATGCGTTATCAATCGCGCCTTCCGTAAAATATTTACTGTCCATATGCGCCGTAACTAAAACTATATCCTTTGATGAATCATCATTTTTATAAATAACTTGTTTTGAGTCTGCTTTATATATTTTTGAATTAATTTCAATAGATACTTTATCATTTTCAAAAATATTATCCAAATTTGCGGCATAAGCTGACGGCGTTTGAAAATTTACATCTTCAAATATTGGAAATGGATTTAACCCGGACGATGGGTCTTGACCGCTGATTGTNANAATTCCTTTTGGGTTTATTCCTTCAATAATTTCATATATNAATTTATCTTCATCAGGAAAATAAAAAGGNAAATTCTTAGNCATTAACTCGGTTTTTGTCAATTCGTCTTTAAAAACAAGTATACCGATAAAATCCTTTATAGATTTTAACTCCGATAATGTTGAAACGTATTTTATTGGAAAAATACCTTTAAGTTCTCTTGAAAACGGACTTGGGAATATTTCTATTTTTTTATTATTTTGTTCTATAAATGAACTGCCAGATTCCCATTTAGAACAATTTATTGGCAATTCTATTGTTTTATATTTTAATTCATTAAATTCCTTATTTAATAATTTGATTACTTTATTATTTCCATCTGAACCAATAGGTCTTTCTACGCATAAATCAATAAAATTTAACATATTTTTCTCATATTTCTATTGAATTCTAATGCCTTATTTTATCTATTTTCCTGTTCATCGTTTCAATCATTATAATTTGTAACACCAATATAATTATTAAAAATAATGGAAAGACAGTAAAACCAATATGCGATGCTATTTGTCCAAATAAAGGAGGCATAAGTGTAGTGCCAATGTATGCGCTTGCCATTTGTATTCCCATTATTGCCTGAGAATTTTCTTTTCCAAAATTTTTTGGCGTTTCATGTAAAAGACTCGGAAATATAGGCGCACAGCCTAACCCTATCATGAATAAACCCGGTAATAACAATATTGATCCCAATGGCAATACCAGCGCAATAATTCCAACAAAAATAAAACATTGCCCCAGACGAATCATTTTACGATTATTTAATTTAATTGTTAAAAATCCTGATATAAAACGGCCTGATGTTATTCCAATATAATATAATGAAACCCATCGCGCTGCTGTTTCGGGAGGAATGTTCTTTTCGATAACAAGAAAACTGCTTCCCCATAATCCCGCTGTTGCTTCTATTGTACAATAACAGAAAAATGATATAAGAACTTGTTTTACTCCTGTGATTCGGAATAATTCAAGAAATTTTACTCTTTGCCCTGAATCATTTTTTTTATTATTAACTTCATTTTTTCCCCATAGAAATAAAGTAACAAACAATATTACCACAAGACCAAATTGAATGATACTTATTGCACTATACCCTGAATTCCAGGAATTTTTGTTTATTAGAAAAAATGACATGATAATTGGACCTAAAGACGCGCCGATTCCCCAAAAACAATGAAGCCAGCTCATGTGCTTTGCTTCATAATGCAATGCGACATAGTTATTTAAAGCCGCGTCAACTGAACCTGCTCCCAGCCCAAGAGGAACAGCCAATAGACATAATAAAATAAAATTGGAAGAAAATGAAAAACCCAACAGCGCAGCGGCGGTCATTGAAACACTGACAGCCGTAACAACACCAGTTCCAAATTTTCTGATTACTTTTTCACTTAAAACACTTGAGATAACAGTCCCGCCGGCTATAATCATAAAAATATATCCTGCGTAATGCAGGGGGACATTTAAGCCGTTATACATTGAAGGCCATGCAGCTCCCAACAATGAATCCGGCAAACCTAGGCTTATAAATGCAAGATATATAATAATCAAAAGAATAGTTGAAATCATTTTATTTCCTTATTATAGACAAAACATATTTTTCATTATTTAGTCCAATATTCTCCGATTACATTTGAAAAAATATTTTCTTTTGTAATATATTTATCAAATAAATAAAACGCAAGATTAAATAATAATAAAGTAATTATTCCCGCGATTCCGGTTACTCCATTTGTAATATCATTTCCTCCGACAATATACAAAATTGAAATCCCGGCAATTGCGTTATTCATACCGTGAAAAATTGCCGCGGTAATAACTGATTTAGATTTTTTTACAATATAAATCATCATTGGAGTAAGCAAAATACAAAATATTACCATCATTCCGACGCCAATAACAGGATGCTGCGGATAATTATGCCCGATAAGGATTAGCGGAAAATGCCACAGACCCCATACAGCGCCAATTATCAGAGAAACAGTTATAAATTTTTTATGGCTCAATGATTTTAACAGAAAGCCGCGCCAGCCCAATTCTTCGCCAAAACCGGCAACGGCGTTTATTGTGTAACCAGCGATTATCGCCCCAAGAACTTGTAAGAAAAAATAAATAACAGGCGGAAACTGTGAAAGCTGTTGTTCGGCAAGTTCCATTTGTTCAGCCGGCAGCCTCGAAAGCAATCCCTCATAAGCTGCAGAGAAAGAGATGTCTGGAAAAAGCAGATTAATTCCAAGAGCCACAAATGAATATATAATTGGCACAACTCCGGCAATTATAAACCATCTGTTAAAATGAAAAGAAATTCCCAAATTACGAAACGGCTTTTCCTTATGGATTATTTGTAAAATTATTGAGCAAATCATAGGTAAAAACATATAAAAAGCCGCAAAAACCGTATAACTTACGCTTAATGTATTGCGTATACCAAGTAAAATAGCAGCTCCCGCAACTGCCCAGCTTAACATACAGGTAAAAATAATAAATTGAATAAACTTCATACAAAACCTCCGGTTTATTATACTGTAATTTTTTGTTTCTTTAAACGAAGCACATTGAGTAATAATGAAACGCTTGAAAAACACATCGCCGCGGCCGCTATCATCGGATTCAACAGCCCTGCTGCCGCGATTGGAATACCTAAAATATTATAACCAAACGCCCATGCTAAATTTTGCTTTATATTTTTTATGGTCGCGCGGCTGAGATTTATCGCGGCAGGAACATCCATTAAATCTGAACGCATAAGAACGATATCAGCTGATTCAATCGCAATGTCTGTTCCATTCCCGATTGCGATACCGGTGTCTGCCTGAACAAGCGCAGGAGCGTCATTTATGCCGTCGCCTGTCATCGCGGTAAGCAAGCCGCTGTCCTGTAATTTTTTTACTTCATTCGCTTTATCCTGAGGCAAAACTTCAGATAACACATAATCAATGCCGACCTGCTTTGCGATAACATTCGCTGTTTTATGATTGTCACCTGTAACCATCGCGGTTTTAATTCCCATATCATGCAGTTTCTTTATCGCCGCTTTGCTTGTTTCTTTTACCGCGTCCGCCGCGGCTATGATGCCAGCGCAAACAATGTTTGAATGATCGCTGCCAATGGCGATATACATGGGCGTTTTACCTTCATACGCGAGCCTTTCAAATGAAGCTTCCAGTTCTTTATACTTAATTCCGTTTTTCTTCATTAATTTATCATTTCCAATTTGAACAATATTATCATTTACAACAGCTTCAATTCCAAGACCTGTAAATGATTTAAAGTTTTGCGCATTTAAAATATCAATTTTTTTATTTTTAGTTTCATTAATAATTGCCTGTCCTGTCGGGTGTTCGGAACATTTCTCCGCCGAAGCTGTAAGCTGCAATAAATAATTTTGATCTATTCCTTCGGCGGTTAAAATATCTGTAACTAATGGCCTGCCTTCGGTAATCGTGCCTGTTTTATCAAAAACAATCATATTTATTTTATGCGCTGTCTCCAGCGCTTCGCCGTTTTTAAATAATATTCCGTTTTCCGCTCCCCTGCCTGTGCCAACCATAATCGCTGTTGGCGTCACAAGCCCTAAAGCGCAGGGACAAGCTATTACAAGAACAGAAATAAAAACTTTTAATGAAAATTCTATATCGCCTTTATTGATAAAAAACCAAATTAATCCCGCAAGTAACGCGATTACGCACACAACCGGAACAAAGTAACCTGATACTATATCAGCGGTTTTTGAAATCGGTGCTTTTTTGCTTTGCGCGTTCTCTACTAATTTAATAATTTGCGCTAACACTGTATCGCCGCCGATTTTTTCCGCTTTAAACTGAATAAGACCGTTAGTATTAACTGTAGCGGCATAGACAGCGTCGCCTTTCTTTTTTTCAACAGGCATGCTTTCGCCTGTTAACATTGATTCATCAATGAAAGTAGCGCCGCTTACAACTGAACCGTCTACAGGGATTTTCGCTCCGGGCTTTACTATAATAACATCTGCGATTTTTACTTCATCAACAGGTATTTCCGTTTCAATGCCGTTTTTTATAACGATCGCGTTGTTAGGCGCAAGTTCCATTAGTTTCTTTATCGCTTCGCCTGTTTTCCCTTTTACGGCGGCTTCAAGCATCCGCCCGAGTAAAACCAGAGTAATAATCACGCCCGCGCTTTCAAAATAAAGCGATTCAATTAGTTCAGAATTGCCTTTGAAAATCCGCCATACGTTATAAACGCTGTATAAAAAGGCGGACATTGTGCCGATAGCGATAAGTGAATCCATATTCGGGCTTTTACGCAGTAAAGACATAAATCCAATAGTGTAAAATTTATACCCAATAATAATTACAGGGATAGTTAAAAGTAATTGTAATAAAGCGTAAATCATCGGATCATTATTCATAAAATGATGAAGCTGTTTTGCAAATGGAAAATTTATAATTGTAATCATGGGAGACATAGCGATATACAACAGCGGTAACGCAAAAACCGCGCAAACAATGAATTTGATTTTTAATTTTTTTATTTCATTAAGGCTATTGTTTCTGTCTTTATCAATTTTTGAACCGCTGTTTTCTATTGCTTCATAGCCAATATTTTTTACCGCCTCTTTTATATCTACAGATGACAGTTTTGATTTATCATATTCAACAAACAGTTTTTCATTCGCGAAATTAACAGCCGCCTGCTTTACGCCTGATAATTTATTTACAGTTTTTTCAATACGCTGCGCGCAGGCGGCGCAGCCCATGCCTTTAATATTGAAAATTTGTGCACTTACAGCGCAGCTTCCAGTACTTACAGCGCAGCTTCCAGTACTTCCAACGAAGTTTCCCGCGGTATTCATACCTTATAAATATATAACATATTATTTATATTGCAAGCGCGAAGTTTAGCTGTATGTTTATAATAGCGAAACTTTTTATTAATAAATCATCTTACGCAAAAGCTAGAAATAGTATAACATGGAAGGTATGAAAATAAAAAAAGGATTAATAGCGGTTTTTACAGTCTGCTTATTAGTGTATTTTTCATACGAATTCCTATTCGGAAAAAACGATGATGAAAATAACTACACAACAGACAGCAGGATTAATAATCTGGGCAATATTAAAGAGCATATAACAGGCAGCAATTCCGTAAACTTTGCTTATGCCCGTAACATTTGGGATATGCATCTCTTTGGAAACCGTATTTACATAGGATACGGAAGCTGGGCAAACTCTTCTGTCTCCGGCGCGGTAAACAGAGGACCAATACCGATT
>JGI24695J34938_10003775_pt1 | contig 10326 bp, 11 predicted proteins | sample TergutCo191P3_FD_34938 | JGI IMG/M metagenome (IMG submission 34938) | reverse complement strand
GTTGTTTGTTTCTCTTACTTGCTCTTTAGCTTACCGCTTTTAATACCTCACCAAAAAAATTAATTCAACACAATTTTACAGCAAACAGCTGAACATAAGTCGTAAGGATAAAATCGAAGAAAAACTGATGGAACCACACAGTCTTTACTCTTCTATGATAATGAAACTATGCGCAAACAATTGGAAGTCAAACGAGCTACAATAATAACAATGAAAAAGAACACTACCGCCATACTTACTCTTTCAATAGGTAGTCTTATAACGGCTTTGTTTATTTCATTATATCTTATTAGTCTTACGCCAATGTTTGTTTTTCCAAAAGGCACAGGCATTATAACACTGTTTTGTTCAATTTTTACAACACTTACGAATAGTTTGTTATTTGGGCTTACTTTTGGAACATTTTTATTTTTATATTAGGTATTCTAGGAATTTTTATCAAATTTAATAGAATTAAACAAGATTTTGAGCGCTGAAAGCATCATGTTTCCTTGTACCACAACATCTTAGTTTCTACAAATTTGTGGGTGGTATATCGTTTCCAACATATGATTTTGCATTATTTATTAATTATGGATATTTGTTAACGTTTGATATTTGAGAAAAACTATCATAAACTTGTCACATATTGACATTTTGTAGCAAGTTATGTAGCTTCGAAATCACGTTACCTATATACCTATAAAACGCGGTATTTTTTCTATTTTAACCTTAAAAACACGTTCTCAAACAAAACCTGCTACCTAAAAACTGAAAATTACGGTCTAACTGGTCGTGGATAAACGGTTCTTTTTTTGTAAAAAGAAAATAAAAAAAGGTTAATGACACGGAAAAAGGTATGTTCAAAGTTTCATTATTTGGGTGTGTGGAATGCCTTGAATTGTTATAACAGCATCAGGGTGGACGTAGCCTTTTTGAACTGCATGTTCAACACAGCATTTACCTACTAAATTAACTATGTTGGCGTTTTTTATCATGCTTATAGCTTCTTCGACATCAACTTTTCCGCCGTTGTAAAATTCGTCTTTAACTTTGAAGATTATTTTACCTTCGCATAGTGTTTTGCCGAGAAGTTCATCATCGCAGATAGCTAAAACAACGTTTTTGTCTATTTGTTTGAGTTTAAGGTAAACTTGCATGCAGATGCCTTAAATTTGTTTAATGGACGATTTTGCGCCACATGCATTGCAGGTTAGAGATGTGAGTCGTTTTTCTTTTACCAGTTTAGTATCAGGCCGTTTGCATACGGGGCATATTACGAAGGAGTCCATGTATCTTTGTAGTAAACGTTCAAAACTGTCCCGTTGAAATTTACCTTGAAAAATGGCGCGTGCGTCGTGAAAAGTTGCGGCAGTTGCCATTTCGCGTGTTAGGAATTTTAGTATATGTTGAGGGTCACGGTCCAAAATATTGGATACTTCACCAAAGTTTGAAATGATAGTGCGCATACCAATAGTTGTTATGAACAATCTTGGGAGTTCAAGTCGTTCTTTTTTTATAGAGACCTCGGGTAGTTGTTCTTGGGCTCTTTTTAGTAAGTCATCGTAGCAAAAGTCCATACTTAATCGCGTCCAATGAATATGCTTACCTAATATTTAAAACTTATAACTGATAAAGGCGTTCGCGTTCCATAGAGCGTTCTTCTGTGACTATTATCGTCACTTTCATGGGTCATTAATGTACTAGATATAATCTACAAAGGGTAAGTTAAAATATTATAAGCTTGTAGATTAGTGACTAATGTCAAAAACTGCGCAGATGATAGATGTGTCAACCCAAGATAAACCTAATCAAATCGATGAAATACGTTCACAGATCGCGGTTTTAAAAGATCAAGTGAACAAAGCAGACATAGAATCAAAAAAGCTGGTTGAAAAAAGGGATCAACTAAATGTTCAAGTTACGAAATTAAACCTTGAAATCCGCGATGTAAAAAAGGCGCGGGACGAAGTGAATAAAAAAGTTCACACCATCAAACAGGAAAGAGACGGCGTAAGGGTCAAAATAAAGCCGATTTTGGACGAAATTCAAGCTATACAAGACAAGAAAGAAGAACTTAGAAAGAAAATGCCACATGTTCGGCAAAAAGATATACAAAAAGAAATTGATAAAATAGACTGGACAATTCAGACTGAAACACTGGATTTACAGGAAGAAAAAAGGTTGATTGGCGAAATTAAACTTCTTGAAACACAACTTGTCGGCTATAGAAAACTGGAAAAAGAAAACAAGAAAATTTCGGAACATATTCATGAAAGAAAAACCCTTGATGCACAAGCTGAATCATTCCATAAAGAATTATCGGCATTATCCTCAGAAAGTCAACGTCTTCATGAGAGTATGATTGCTAAAATTGCTGAAGTGAAAAAAGTAAAGGAAGAAGCAGACGGGTTACACAAAAATTTCATAGAAAACAGAGAGAAAACACGTAACTTACGTGTTGAAATAGCTGTACTTACTGGTCAAATGCTTGGATTGCGTAATACTCTTCGAGAACAAAATAAAGACTTAAGAGAAAAAGCCATTGTTGAACGTATAAAAGTGATGGCCATACGGCAAAAAGAGAAAGAAGAAGCAGACGTAATAAGAAATCAAAAAATGCTAGATGATCAGGTGTTAAAGTCAAAGCTTGGCGCTCAAGCAAAGGAAAAGCTTGACAAAGGCGAAAAACTCAGCTGGAACGAATTCCAGCTTCTAGACAGTGATGAAGACACAGAAGACACAGATACGCAAAAATAAATTAAGCGGCATCACATTTAGTACTAACGTTATGGCCAATACAGAAATGTTGCATCAGACAAAGAAAAATATTCTAATCTTATGCGTTGACCGAGATGGCGATATAGAAGTTAAAGCAGGCATCCAAACGCCTTTACTTGGACGAGCAGCTAATTTGGATGCAGCTGTAGCGTTAGCATTAAAAGATCCAGAAGAACCAGACGCTAATGCAATGTTTGAAGCTGTTCGGCTCTATGATCAATTGATAAGTAAAAAAGATTCGGAAGAAAATTTTGAAGTAGCTACTATTTCAGGCACAGAAACAGGCGGAGTTACTGCAGATCGAAAACTTTCCTCTGAATTAAACAAGGTTTTAGAAAAATATTTAGCTACTGAAATTATATTTGTCTCAGATGGTTACACCGATGAAGCAGTTTTTCCTATAATTCAAACGCGCGGTGTTCCCATATCGTCTGTTAGGCGTATAGTAATTAAACACAGTGAATCAATAGAGGAAACAGCTGCAGTATTTACAAAATATCTAAAGCTGTTAGTAGAAACTCCACGGTACTCCCGAGTAGCATTAGGTTTACCAGGCGTTTTAGTAATGGTATTAGCCATTTTTGGAGTTTTAAATGCAGCCTATGGTATACCAATGTATTATTATGGTATAGCTCTAGCTGTTATTGTTGGTGCTTACCTACTGCTTAAAGGCTTTGGAGTTGACCGCGCTGTCAAAAAAAGCTATACTTGGATCAAAGAATACACACCTCCACCCTTACCTATACAAATTGCGAATTACGCTATAATAGCTGGAATTCTCTGCGGCATAATAAGCCTGTACTTAGGTTTACGTTTTGTTAGCTTAAACTCTCAGCCGGTTCTTCCAGATGGTATAAATGAGATAAGTCAAATTCTAGTCCTATTGGCTCTATTCATTAAAGGTGCTATGGACATGTTGATTATTGGTACAATACTTGTCCTATTTGGTCGAAGCTTGACTTTTTACTTTGAACGAGACTCTAAACTCATTAGAAACGTAGCTTTAATTGCAGAAATAGCTTGGTCAAAAGCAATCGTGGAAGCCGCAGTGAAGTTACTTCTACAGCAGACAACAGATCCTGTAATAAATTTTGAAAACCAGTTTTTCCGAGAATTCGTTATATATATTATAGTGGGTGTACTTATTGGAGTGGCAGCAATTCTCATAGTTGCTGTTCTAAACAAATCTTATCAGGGGTTCTTTAAAAAAGACACGCCACAAAAAGAGATCAACAATGAACCCATCATAACTTGACCTATCTTTAGCATAACTGTTAAAAAGCAATTGAGGTATCTACATATTTAGCATGAGGCTAAAGATTGCTTAAGAACCTGTTCGCAGCAATTGGTGTTTACAAAATCTATCAGCGTTGGCTATGGTACCAAATCAAAGATGGCAAAAGACCGGAACATATCGCCATAATTTTAGATGGCAATAGACGATGGGCCACGGAACAAGAAAAAAGTCCTTGGCTTACAGATAAATGGGGTCACAAACAAGGTGCAGACACTGTAGAACAATTACTGGACTGGTGTAGCATGATAAACGTTAAATATATTACGCTTTACTCTTTTTCAACAGAAAATTTTTCTCGACAATCCGAAGAAATTACGAAAATCATGCAAATAGCCGAGGAAAGGTTCAAAAAACTATTAGTTGACAAACGTGTCCATAAAAACAAAGTACACGTAAAAGTTATCGGCCGAACAAACCTGTTGCCTGATAGTCTACAAAAAATCATCGCAAAAGTAGAGAAAGCAACAGAACACTATGACAACTATATCTGGAATTTTGCCTTTGCCTATGGCGGACGAGCAGAAATTGTTGATGCTGCAAAAAAACTTGCTACAGAAATAAAAGAAAATCGTCTCCAAATAGACGATATAACAGAGAATACTTTTGAAAAATACCTCTACACCGCCCACATGACAAAACAAGACCCCGACATGATTATTCGAACCTCTGGAGAAGAACGGCTAAGTGGTTTTCTACTCTGGCAAGCCGCTTACAGCGAACTTTTATTCTTAGATGTATATTGGCCAGACTTTCGCTTCATTGACCTCTTAAGAGCTATTAGAACATATCAACATCGTAAACGCAGATTCGGAAAATGAACTTTAAAAAGAAAAAAGGTTGTTATGCCCGTTTTTTGGCGCTAACAATGGATATAACATCACGATCCTTTAATACAGCATCCTCACCTATGCGTCGTTTGTTTCGGGCATCAACTGCGTAGATAAAGTTTTCACCAAGTTCCGTGTGAATAATATAAGCAAATTGGTGTGCAGTTATCCCATTAGGAACAAGATAAGCGTCAGGCAATACTTGTCCATCGTGATTGGTTAAATGCTCTGGATCTTCAACAGGATAGATTGTTACCATATCAAGCAACTTGAAATAGGCCGTATTGAGGGCCTCTTGTACGCCTGTAGAGTCGGTGGTCGAGAAAATTTTTTCACGTATAGACTCTAAAGCTTTAATTTGTCCAGCAGACATTTTTTCAGGGGCTAAAATTTTAAAATCCTTATCTCCGGGTTTGTAATCAATTAACTGTTTCTCAGCAGCGCGTCTTAAGGCAAGTTCCGCCTCAGCACAAACAGCAATTACCGTGTATTCCAGCTTTTTTAATCGCTCAAGATTTATCTGAGACGTAGGTAAGTCCACTTTATTAGCAATGATAAGCATCGGTTTAGAAATACGTCTAAGAGTATCTACAAACTGATAAAAATCCTCATCACTCCAAAGTGTAGGTTTATCAACATTTAAACCACAACGTCTAATCGCCTCACCAACACTAACTTTTTTTATACCTAAACCCGTTAATTTTTCCTCTAAAGGTGTAGCTATACCCTTCTTATCAGCCTCAGCGGTTCTTGAAATTTTTGGCCAATCCTTCTTTAAAATATTTACCATCCACAGGGTAATTTCGCGCTCAAGAAACCGCACATCCTCCAAAGGATCATGTTCGCCAAGCTTACAGCTTTTGCCCTCAATATCTGTTCCACCGGATACATCAACAACATGAATTAAAGCATCTGCACGGCGAATTTCATCTAAAAACTGGTTACCCAAACCTCGTCCCTCCCAAGCCCCTGGAACAATGCCTGCAATATCAATAAGTTCAACAGGAACAAGACGTGTACCATTTAAACAAAGTGAATTACGGGGAGTATCCTGCACTTTAAAGTCTTCATGAACACACGGAGTTCTTACGTAACCAACACCCCTATTGGGTTTTATGGTTGTAAAAGGATAATTTGCTATATCAGCCGTCGAAAGAGTTGCGGCGCTAAAAAAAGTCGACTTACCCGTATTAGGTTTACCCACTATACCAAGCAATCTAGAGTATGAACGTTGCATAAACCAACTTCACCATACATAGTATATAATTTAAACACTAGATTATTTACGTTTACAAAAATCGCTACCTTTTCTGGAAATAATAACTGCTTTATGTTAGATAACACAATTAGCCCACATCTGAATACATACATAAATATTATGTATCAAAAATAAGCTTAAGGCAGGAGCATAATAATAAAAAAACAGCCAGTATTTACATAATTTTGCTAATTTGCAGCTTAATTGTTACAAGTTATTTATGTTATGACTTTGCATATCGACCAAGCAATCAAAGGTGAAGTATATCGTTTCGATTATAAAAAAAGTGGTGCATGGAACGCAGATGGTTCTGATGCGAGCTTTTGGGAGGAGTTCTATAAAGAAAAAAATTTGTTTCTACCTGTTTTTCAGTTTTTAGGTAGCAGGTTTTGTTTGAGAACGTGTTTTTAAGGTTAAAATGGAAAAATGTCGTGTTTTTACGGTTTAATTTTGATATGCCGTATATGCCTGATAGGTATATGGGTAACGTGATTTTGAAGTTATACAACTTCTATAAAATGTCAATATATGACAAGTTTATGATAGTTTTTCTCAAATATCAAACGTTAACAAATATCCCTAATTAATAAATAATGCAAAATCACAAAAACACATATTCCCTAATCACCGAAAGTTACGGATTAACAAGAGGATATTGAAATGGTTACTTAAAGTTTATTAGAGTTTGATTCCAGTAATAGATTTTGTTATATTTTTCGGTTATGAGAAATTGTGGGTCATCATAAACTATGTCTAAGTTTATACCGTATTGAGTTATGAGTTTTTGAGAAATATCCCAAATTTGTGGACTATTTTCATCTGCGTTCCAGAGCCATATGCGATCATTTACATGCCGCATGCCCCAGCCATAATTTTGGGGTAATACCAAAACTGCTTCAACAGTAGTTAAACGAGTGATTGCAGGGTTGTTTATATCCTCCCACAAGTTTTGAAGGGCTTCAAAGTGTTCATCTGTAAGAACGCCATAGGGGTTTTCTTCAATGGATGGATAATCAAAAATTATAAGATATTTTGCACCCGCCTGATAAGATAGCAACAGTTGATTGTATATTTCTGTGCCATTGCCTAAATATGGAGCGTTATGATACTTCCAAGTTGCAATTACGCCCCAATCTTTATTTTGTAAATGTGCTGCGCCCTTAATTAGATCAATTTCTTGAGTTGCAGAATTATTCCAGCCTAATTGTGCAAATACAACATCATACTCGCCTAAATAGTCCCACCAATAAAGCGCATAATCAGAGACAAATAGTTGAATGGAACTATTTTTTAGAAGAGAGAGATCATGATCATTTCGTATATAGTTAGCATATATTTGAGCTGCTGTATTGTAATCACGTATAGTTCCATTTAAATAACCCTCTGAGGACTCTAAAAGTTTTTGATAAAATGGGTCATTGTTAGCATCTGACTCTTTGATGTTATTACTCCATGTTATAAAATGATTTGTCCAGTCATAGTCTATCTGGGTACCGCCGGGCTCATCATAATAGTATATACCTAAAAATTTATCACCATATTTTTGAGCAGCCTCTTGTATCCAAGGATAACGCCAGGAATGTTCTGGGTCAAACCAACTTAAGAAAACGATAATATCTAAACCCTGAGAAGTGGCATAATCACAAATTTCCGTAGCAGCCGTTATATTATAGCTAACTGGGCCTGATTGTAACACAAAAAGATTAGTGTAGTCTTTAACTTTGTCAATTAACAATTTAGCTTCCATAGTTGTGTTTCCACAAAAGCTTACTCCTAAATACACAGGCGCTGGGCTGTTTTGTCGATAATATAGAAATACCGTTGATGATAAACTAATAAAAACTATTAAGACAAGGCATACTATGGCAAACTTTTTTGTTGACAATTTTTTAAGATATAATACACCGCGCATTATCATCAAGTGATCAAATGTTGTTCTATGATTTAAATAATTAGTTGTGTTCCCTGATCGACTATCGTTCTATGTTACTTTTACAGCGATTATAGTGTTGTTTGAACTTAAGAATTCTTTCAACCCACCATAAATTTACTTGATACAATACCTTAGAAACAAAGCATTTAACAAACTCTCAAACCCCCACTCACTCCAAAACACCCACATAACGCTTCACACACTTACCAATCCCACCCATCAAACACTCAACCAAAATATTCAAAAACGACACCCACAAACACCTCTCATAACCAAACAAACAAACGTAACCATATAATTCACCACACTACAAACAAACCGACTCACACAATCTAAACCCACCAAAAAAACTCTCAACTAATCCTCGTCAACTCCAACAAGCCCAACCAACACACACTCCGTCTAAGACAAGTATTAAAGCCACAACATCCCCATCAACAACATGCTCCTCAACCGAACTACAAAGCGTCCACAAACCCTCTCCACACAACCCGAAATACCCAAACGCTACTCCCTAAGCAGTTTTGCCTACCACAAATAAAACCTTATACCCCAAATACAATACAAAACATAACCCTGATACTCACCAAACTTTTCCAACAACACTTTTCTAAGAGAAACTTTTTATCAGATACTACCACCTTTGCGTTCCCTCTAAACTATGATGCAGTCTCCTTCTAGGACTTATTTACATCCAACCCCAACAATGTCTTCTTACCTGGTTCTTAGTTCTTTTCTAAAATAACGTTAATCTCATACTTCTTTCCCTCACACCCATGAACCTTAGCACCAGCCCCCATAACTAAATCAAACACTCTTTTCTTCGCCTATCCGCTTTTTCCTCCTCCTTCTTCTCTGTTGTGGTGGTAGCATTGTTGGAGAGTTTTTTTCTTTGGCGTTTTTGATTCATAAACTCGCCTACTGTTTGTACGCAGGCATGGATTCTGTTCTTTGAAACTTTTGCATAAGGTAAATTTTCGATTATGGTTTTTGAATCTCTACAGGTAGGTATGTTGTGGTTTCTACTCATTCTAAATCTAAAATCGTTTGCGATGCATTGTCTGCTGGAAATTTCTAAATACAAAAGCAATAGCCTAAAGTATGTATTGTTTTCTATATTGTGTGCCATGGTTAGTTTTAGGTTTATGGTGTCGTGTTTTGTTGTTTGTTTTGTTGCTTTTGGATTAGGGTAGGTTTGGAGTTTTGCTATGGTATGTTTATTTTGCCTGTTTTTTTGATATGTTGGTAGGATTTATTTTTTCTTCTGTTTCTATTTGTGTTTGGATTGAAACCATAGAGTTCACCTTGTTGTGTGGGGATAACACAGGGCTCTTTTTAGTCCTAAAAAGATAGTCGATTAGCATACACCACCAAATATTACCTAAATCAGTTGATGCACTCAAAAACGCATCATCATGATGATAATGGCACCAAAACAAATAAAAACTGGCCTGCATCCATCAGAACGTTAATAGAGGAAAATAGTATGCCATCAGAAATGACAGACGTTGAAAGTTTCGTGGCCATAAGCGCCAAAGCAAAGCATTGTCAAGTTAAAAGAAACAAAGGAATTGTTAAACTAAAACTTCACACTTCAAGTCAATTATATACATTAAAAATTGAGCCATTACGTGCAGATGAAATCATTAAAAAGCTCAAGTGTGAAATAAAAGAAAACGAATAATAAGCAACTCGATAAATTTTTAAAATCTTCTCTTCACCAACTTAATTTTACTCTAAAGTAACAATAAAATGTGTATACAAAAACATCACTAAACACACTTTTAGAGAGCAAATAAACAACATACAAAGGAAAGCTCAGTGTATTGCACTGACAAATATGTTGGTTGATAGTTTTGTTAAAGATGGGGTTATTAAATTTCTGATGATAGAGGGTTATAACGTGGGTGTGGTGATGAAACATGTTCGACATCATGCTATGTGACCACACCCACGGTGGCATGGTCGAGATGATAAACATTTGCCTTACGACACCATCACAGATAGAAATAACACACCACTCTTTCAACGTATAGTAATATTCACGACAACTTGTGATAAATAAACCTCAAATAACATATCAAAGGCCTTTTTCGCAAATACATTACATCCCAATTAACAGGCACGGTTAAAGTCAAAAACAAGCACGAACTCAAATGGTACCTAGAAAAACACGCAAAAAACGAAATAACCATAAAATACGCCACAAAACACCTCAAAATAACCCCAAGACGATTCAAACAACTAGTGC
>JGI24695J34938_10003772_pt1 | contig 10334 bp, 13 predicted proteins | sample TergutCo191P3_FD_34938 | JGI IMG/M metagenome (IMG submission 34938) | reverse complement strand
TAATTCACTAATAAAATACTTTTTACATATTTTTATTACATCATTATATTCGAGGAAAATACCGTTTTTGTGTAATTTTTCTAATGTTTCCATAAAAATACCTTATTATGATCAATATATATTATTAATTAATAATAATCAAGTTTAATTTTGATATATTATAGCGTATGATTTTTCATACACTTAGCGCAAATTGCACATAACGTTCTAGGTAAGTGACATTTTGCCAGCTCGAATAAGAGCTTGCGTAATAAATCATTATTATTTTCTTTTAATAATTCTCTTTTCCACATCATAATTCACCTAAATATGGATTTTCTTCTAAATCTTCAAATTTATCATCAACTATTTTTTTTAGACTTCCATCAAGATTTTTGTACTCTTTTTGAGCTTCGGGAATAAATTGTATATCCATGATTCTTATTTTCCCTTAATTTTTTTCCATGAAACATTATTTTTTGGATTATATGTTTCCATTCTTTTTTCTATTACTTTCTTTATTTCATGTCTTTCATAAATTTCTTCAACTTCCTTTAAATATTCATATTCTTTAAATGACAATAAAACAGCTTCCATGTTATTATTTTTTAATATATATACTGCTTCCCCAGTATTCGATAAGGACCTGACTGTTTGAGTTAATTCTTTTTGAAGTCTGGAAATAGGTACCATTTGCTTAGGTTCCACCAACATTATATGCTCCTTAGATATTAATATATAATAAAATATATATTATTCTACATATTATGTCAAGTATGATTTCATATATTTTAAACTGTGTGTTATTTCATACGCCTCTGGTTTATTTCATATAACCATCAGTTATGTGCATATAATTTTTCTTTTACCGCTTCTGCTACCCAGGAGTTTAGACTCTTTCCTTCAACTTTCGCGTTAATCGCCGCATAAGAATGAAGCTCCGGAGATATTCTAAGAACCAATTTACCGGACGCCGGAAGATCAGGAGCTTTGTTCATACGTTTACAAAAATCTAGATAATCATCAACGCTTTCCTTAAATGATTTTTGCAATTCTTTGACGCTTGCGCCTCTGAATGTAACAACATCTCTAAGTCCCAGAACCTCACCATAAAAGATTTCGGCTTCATCGTCATATTCCGCTTTACCTGTATAACCCTTATATTTCATCTTGTTTAACCCCCGCATTTAATAAAAAATGTCTGACAGACTTTACCGCTCCTTTATCAGTTTCTTTTTTCGGGTGCGGTTTATGAAAAACTGCCGCAACATCATTAAGAAGAAAACATATCCTTGAGCCGCTTCCTTCCTCTCTATATGCTCCGAGCGCCTTAAGAAGGCTTTCAATATCAGACCATAAAATTGAGCTTTTTACCGGATTTTGAAATACCTCTTTCAGCGTCTTCTTTTGCTTTGAGTTCACATCTATAATGATATCAAATATTGATACTATTGTCAAGCTATTTTTGAAGAATGTTTATAGAAGGAGTACAGTAAAAAAAAAAGAAAAAACCACAAACCGCACGAACCTGCTGTCCGATAGCTTCAAGCCAAATATTTTTTCTTCATAATCTGCGCTGCGATACCAATAGCTATGGCTGCTCCTGTGATAACCGCGAAAAATATCCAAATTATTTTTAACTTTTTTTTGTTGTTTTCATGAACAATTACGTTTTCCTGAATTTCATCAAAGCCGGTATTTTCTTCTATTGCTGTATATGTGTCCTGTTCAGCGGCATAGCTCGGTTGTTCCTGCGCTGATAAAACAAATAATTGTATAATACACAGAAATATTAAAACTGTTATTCTAATGAAAATATTATTCATGATCCCATCAATATTTTATAATTTGGAAAGAACTCAATTATTAAGAATATATTATCACAAGTTCACTTTAATGTGGTAATACATTTTATCAACATATTGTAAAAAAAGAGAAAAAATCTTGACAAAAGGTATCATTTTTGATACACTTATAGTATGCCTGAGAAAATATTAACTGTACATTTTTATAAGACACCCTCTGGCAATGAACCAGTTAAAGAATGGCTGAAACTAAGGACACCTGAAGAGAAAAAGGCAATAGGTGAGGACATAAAAGCAGTTGAATATACCTGGCCCATAGGTTATCCGCAAGTTGTCAAAATGGATAAGGACTTATGGGAGTTAAGGACTAATTTACCGCAAGGTATATGCCGAGTATTTTTTACAATCTGGGATAAATATATGGTCTTGTTGCATGGCATAATTAAAAAAACACAAAAAACACCGCAACAGGAATTAGAGACGGCAAAGAAAAGGCGTAATCATATTATACTAGGAGGAATTAAAAATGAAAAATAAATACATAGGCAGCGCATTTGACGATTTTCTTGCGGAAGAAAATCTTACCGAAGAAGTAGAGGCAGGCGCAATAAAAAAAATTATTGCATATCAATTACAGGATGCAATAAAAAAAGAACATCTCACAAAGACAGCTCTGGCAGCACAGCTTTATACTTCCCGCGCTGCGGTCAACAGGCTTCTTGATCCGGAAAACGAGTCTATCACCCTTTTAACCTTAAAAAGAGCCGCAACTGTTTTAGGAAAAAAACTTCGTCTCGAATTAGTATAAAATTTCTCTTTACGCTTCTAATATTAACAGCGTTTTGGGATCCAGCCTCATAGCCATCGACTTGGAAATAACCGAGCCCCTGTCTTTTGATAACGAAAGCTCAACATGATCCGGCTTTGGATGCAGTGTAATTACAATATCAATATTGTTCAAAAACTCGCCAAGCACAACGGGTACGTTATCTTTATCATAGGCGGACGCCGAAGATGCCGAGTCTTCCTTTACAGAACAGCTGTACCAAACGCTCACTCCAAGTTCTGTCGCGAATGTTTTTACCATAGCGATGCTTTCTTTATCGATCCGCGAGAAATCAAAACCGTCAATGATGATTGAATCAGCCTTAAAGCCGCCTTCGATAATCATCGCCCTAAGGCTCTTTACGATTTGTTCTTTTGTAACGCCGTCCTGGTTAAAATTCATAAGCACGCGGTTTTTAACAAGATCGTTTTTAATATCATCAGCGTTTTCAAGATTCTTTTTGTTTACAAACTGGGAAAAAATATCTTCATACCATAAAGGCACGTATTGAGTATGCTGTCCAAGATAAAAAGAAACGTGAATTACTTTTTTACCCTGAAGAAGTTTATCAAGGGCAAGCTGTACCAGTACGGATGTTTTACCCACTCCGTTAGGTGAAGCGATAACTCCAATTTCTCCGGCTTTTAGCCCGCCGTTTATGGATTGTTCAAAAATGCGAATTGGGCTGCGTTGTACAAGTTCGTTTATTACCATTTTTTATTCTCCTGATTTAATAGCAGCCTACTTATTGGCGGCTTTTCTTTTCTTCTCGGCTTCGGCTATAAGCATTTCAGAAACACTCTGCGGCACTTTTGCGTATTTGTCAAATTCCATCGTAAACTCAGCCTTGCCCTGTGTAAGAGAGCGAAGCGTAGTTGAATAACCAAACATTTCACTTAATGGAACTTCCGCTTCAACTCGTGAAAAATGCCCGTCTTCAACAGATGATGAAATTATACCACGTCTTTGATTAATCGAGCCAAAAATATTTCCCTGGAATTCCGTAGGTCCTTCCACAGAAACTTTCATAATCGGCTCCAAAATACACGGTTTTGCCTTGCTGTACGCTTCCCGGAAAGCTCCGAGCGCTGCCTGCTGGAAGGCAATGTCCGATGAGTCAACAGGATGGCTCTGTCCGTCATTTATAAGACAGCGAATATTTACAATCGGGAATCCGATCAAACTGCCTTTTTTAATCGCCTCTTTAAATCCTTTATCACAGCTTGGCACATACTCAGTGGGGATTGAACCGCCCTTGATCATGTCAACGAATTCGTAGTCACCCTCTGCGTACGGTTCCATGTAACCTGCCACGCGCCCGAATTGACCCGATCCGCCTGTTTGCTTTTTATGAGTGTAATTGAACTCCGCTTTTTGCGAAATCGTTTCGCGGTACGCAACCTGCGGCATTCCTGTTTCGACTTCGCATTTATATTCACGGCGCATACGCTCGATATAAACTTCAAGATGAAGCTCGCCCATTCCCTTTATGATCGTCTGGTTCGATTCAGGATCGACATAAGTCTGGAAGGTGGGGTCTTCTTTTGTAAAACGGTTAAGCGCTTTTCCCATCTGGTCTGCGCTTTTTTTATCTTTTGGATTGACAGCTAACGAAATGACAGGAGCCGGCACAAACATTGAAGTCATCGCGTAGTTAAGACCGCCGCCGCAGAAAGTATCACCTGACGCGCACTCAATTCCAAAGAGAGCCACAATGTCGCCTGGATCGCCTTCGTTAATATCTTCCATGCTGTCTGCGTGCATGCGGACAAGACGTCCAACCTTGAATTTTTTGCGGGCTCTTGTGTTTTGAAGCTCATCGCCTTTTTTTAATTTGCCCTGATAAATACGCACATAAGTCAGCTGACCATACTGTCCGTCCTCAAGTTTGAAACCAAGCGCGACAGTGGGATTTTTTTCTCCGCTGTCAAGCTCAACCTGTTCTTCGTTTTTATCAAGGTCGAGAGCGTAATTTTTTACTTCTGTCGGGTTTGGAAGGTAATTCATAACTCCGTCAAGAAGCGGCTGAATTCCCTTGAACTTGTAAGCTGAACCGAGCATAACAGGAACAAACTGCTCCGCGAGAGTTCCTTTGCGAATCGCCGAATGAATCAAATCTTCCGGGACATCGCCGCCTTCGAGAATTTTTTCGGCAAGATCATCAGAGAACATCGAAACTTCATCGAGCATTTCTTCGCGGTATTTTTCGGCATCGGCTTTTAAGTGCCCCGGAATTTCCGCAAGACGAATATCCTCGCCCTGGGGTCCGTCAAAATAAACGGCTTTCATTGTAATTAAATCGATAACGCCTTCGAGTTTATCTTCAAGACCGATGGGGATTTGAATCATCACAGCGTTTAGACCGAGTTTTTCCTTAAGCTGCATCCGCACCTTAAAAGGATTCGCTCCTGTGCGGTCGCACTTGTTTACAAAAGCGATGCGGGGAACGTGATAACGCTTAAGCTGGCGGTCAACAGTAATTGACTGCGATTGAACGCCGCCGACAGCGCAAAGCACGAGAATCGCTCCGTCAAGAACGCGAAGGGATCTCTCAACCTCGATTGTAAAATCAACATGTCCGGGCGTATCAATAACATTGACTGTGTGATCTTTCCATGTTACCTGAGTAGCGGCTGATTGAATTGTGATGCCTCTCTCTCTTTCAAGTTCCATGTGATCCATGGTGGCGCCAACGCCGTCCTTGCCCCGGACTTCGTGAATTGCGTGAATTTTCTTGCTGTAAAACAAAATGCGTTCAGACAGGGTGGTTTTCCCCGAATCAATGTGCGCGCTGATTCCTATGTTGCGCATTTTGCTGATGTCAAAGCTCATCTTTTAATTACTCCTTAAATTGGCTTTACAACTCGCTTTTGAGCAGGTAATAAATGCCTCTGTACGGTAGAGATTACCAATATATTCAAATGTATGCAATACCTAAAAAAGACACCAGTCGCCTTGTTAACAAGTTTTCCACAAGGAAAATAATCAACTATTCATAATATTTCTACAAATAAAAACAATAATTCCAGTAATTAAAACATGTAACTCCTTATATTATAAGGAATTAGCTTAATTTGTTATCTGAAATATAAACCAAATCGTTTAATTTGAAATAGAATTAGCGCTCATCAGAAATTATACCTATAAAATTCACAAGTTATCCACAGGGAAAGAGANTATTTTTAATATTTTGATTATTTCCGGCTTTAGCCGAGTAAAACTTGACCAGATTCGTCTATTGCAAGAATACTTTTACATTCTGAACAGCGGAAACGACCGGCTTTTACCGCTTTTAATTTTTTATAGCAGATTGGACAGGCAACAACTTTTGGGAAGATGGACGGCTTATCACGGGTTTGATCCGTATTGAAGAAAAGAACTGATTCTTCCAGACTCTCCCTGATATTAAAAAACTGCGAGAAGCCAAGCAGCTGGAAAACTTCGTAAACCTTCGGTTGAATGTCCAGTAAAACGAGGTCACCACCCTGCGGCTTTACTGCTTTAAGAAAAGTGGTAAATGAGCCAATACCTGTAGAAGAAACATAGTTTAAACTTCCGCACTGGAAAATTAACCTTACAAATCCGCCCTCAATTGCCTTCTGAACACGTTTCTGGAAAAAATTGGAATTATATGTATCGATATACCCTGTCAAGGTTAACATTAAACATCTGGGGGCATCATCGACTTTATCGAGTTTAATTTTGAGGCTGTCATCTTTCTCATCATCAAACCCAGTGACGATTTCATTGTTAGTCATGTCACATCCTTTTCAAATTTATTCCCCAAAGGAAACAAAGAGAATACTTCGTCCTAATAATACAAATTCTTGAAATTTTTGTCAACTTCATATAGAAAAAAACCTATAAACATCAATATATAAAATTCGGCTGATTTTATCTTTAACATGATATAATTTATTATGTTTTTGCAAGATATTAGAATCGTTTTAAACCGGGTGTCCGAAGGCGGAAATACGGGAGCGGTTTGCCGTGCAATTAAAAATATGGGACTTTCCGCTCTAAGGCTGGCGGATCCGCACCCGCTGGTTTTAGAAGAAATTTATATAAGAGCTGTAAATGCATGGGATATTTGGGAAAATACGAGGATTTTTGGAGATTTGGCGGAAGCAACCGCAGATTGTTCAATTATAATAGGCACTACCCGCCGCCGCGGGCAGAATCGAAAAAGCGTTTCCATGACCCCGAAAGACTTAGCCTCATGGCTTTTAAACCAACCAGGACAGGCGGCAATCGTTTTTGGCAACGAGCGCACGGGACTTGAAGAAGCCGAATTAAACTTGTGCAACTTCGCGTCCCATATCCCTGTCAGCGATGAATGCCCTTCCCTCAATTTGTCCCATGCTGTGCAAATTTACGCTTATGAGCTTTTTCTGGCGATGGAACAAAAGCGCCCGGTCAAGGGAGAATGGACACCAATGAATCAGGCGGAAATTCATTCCCTTGTTGATTCACTTGCCTATCCCAAAAGAGAAGAGCCGGTGAGGTTTTTACACGACATTATCGCCCGCGCGGGGCTCTCTCAAAATGAAGGAAAGCGATTTGGGGAGCTTTTAAGAAAGGCGGAGAAACTTTCACAGTAATCATGATACGAATTAACAGGATGGGGAGAGGATTAGCTTGGTATCGTGACATTTAGGACTTTTTGTGTTATTATGGCTGATAGTGATAGGAGAGAAAAATGGCGGAAATTCTCAGTATAGAAGAAAAGAAAAAATTGATAGAAGCAAACTGGCGGCTGGAAGACTTAAATGAAGTGCCTTATATAGTAGAAGTTGGTCCAATGCACATGGCAACCAAAGAATTTTATAATAATCCCGATGCGGAGATTAAATGGGCGGAAGATCACGCCAAAAAACGCGAGGGTATTTATGACTATGGTTTTACAAATATAAAGCCGAATCAAGGTATCAATATAATTGCCGGAGCGTTCGGCTGTGAATGTAAGCCCAACGATGAAGCAGACCCCTGGGTAGATTGCCTGATTAGAGAAGAAAATGTTGATGATGTCCATAAATTAAAAGTACCTGATCCTGTCAACAACCCCTATTTTGAGCAGGCATGGAAGCATGTCGAAGCTTTACAGGCGAAATCAAAAATCCCCCTTAGGGTTGTAAATGTTCCTTCTCCGCTTGTTTCGGCTTCTCTTATCTGGGAATACACAGGCTTTATAGAAGCCACGCTGGTTTACCCCGACGAAGTCCACGTTTTAATGGAAAAAATAACAGAGGCAACAATCGGCTATATAAAAGAAATGTTTAAGCGCATTACAAACCTCTACGGAGTGAGCCATGAGTTTTGGTATGTGCCAAAAGAAATGGGTATCCGTGTAAGCGATGATACCGCGGCTCTTCTCTCTCCGAATCTTTACCGTGAGTTCGGTGTAAAATACAACGCAATGATTGCGAAAGAATTCGGCGGCATTGTTGTTCATTCCTGCGGCGATGTTTCCAATGTTGCGGAAGCGATGATGGAAATCCCGGGATTAAAAGGGCTTGATTTTACGATTCCGCAGGTGCAGAATTGGGAAAAAGTGCGTGACGCAGTATCGGGAAAAACGGCTCTTGCGCTTCGCCATTTTTATTGGGATCATTTGGGTGTGGGCGCCCAGGATGATGGCAAGGTCGGCGTTGAAGATTTAGCGGCATATACCAAAAAACTTATCGACTTCTTTGGACGAAAGGGAGTGTTTATTCAAACATCAGCTCCAACACACGAAGAAGCTGTTGAGCTTGGCGGAAAGCTGCACACGCTATTATCAAAATAAAATTAACCTGCGTTGTAGGTAATAATAAAAAGCATTTTAAAGGAGAAAAGTATGAAGTTTTCTAAAATTTTGTTGGCGGCAATCTCCGTCATGGCGTTAATCGCGTTGTTTGCCTGCGCGTCAAAACCAAAAGTAAGGGTTGTTGAGCTTGAGAATAAGGGAACAAGCATGGGCATTTCCACGCCAGGCTGGGTTACAACCTATGTCACAAGCGGCGTTACAAGGCTTCAATCTCAGTCTGAATTCAGGGATAAATACGTTGTGGTCGGCGAAGAATCCGGCGTAAACAGACAATTCGTTCTCGCTTGGGCTGACAATTTCAGCGCGCAGCAGAGAATCGGCGCGATGCTTCGCACAACCATCGCATCCAATTACAGCGCGAGAGTCAGCGGTCAGGCGCAGGCAACAGGCGTAACAGGCACAACTCCATCTTCAGCCACATACCAACAGCAAATCGAAAGCGCGATCAACTCGGTTGTAAACGTGTCATACTCTGGCGCACAGCGTGAAGCAGATTGGTGGAGCCTTAGACGCCGTTATGATCCGGATCAGGAAGGCGTTTTCTCTGATGAATACACCGCTTATGTATTGTACACAATTCCCAAGTCACAGTTAAACGAACAGGTAGCCAGAGCTTTGGAAACTGCTGTAAGCAGAGACTCAGCGTTATATGACATCACAATTCAAATGGCTCGTCAGATTCTTTCGGAAGGCATGGCTAACTGGGGCGCCACAGAATAGCTTAGGATTGAAAGCTAAAGTTAAAAGTGTTAATACATAAACTTTGGCTTTCGATCTAAAAAGCGCAGTTCCATGAACTACGACAACTTTACGATTAAAGCGCAGGAGGCGCTCAATGAAGCCGCCTCCATCGCGCAGAAAAACGATCATTCACAAATAGAAGCCGAACACCTCCTGCTTGCGTTACTGCGGCAGGAGAACGGCATCATCACTCCCATAATAGAAAGAATCGGCGGCAGCACAAACGCTATTTTAGGCGAAGCGGAAACGCTTGTTAAAGGAACGCCGAAAGTTTTCGGCGAAGCGGCGCAGGTATTTTTTTCGCCTTCGCTGTCAAAAGTTTTATCAAAAGCCGAAGTTGAAGCGTCCGCCCTAAAAGACGACTATGTTTCCTGTGAACATATATTGATAGCCATGTCCGCCGGTGAAGGCAAAGCGTCAAGCATTTTAAAGAAAGCCGGCGTAAATAAAGACGCAATTCTTGGCGCTCTAAAACAGGTACGGGGCAACGCCCGCGTAACAGATCAAAACCCGGAAGAAAAATATCAGGCTCTTGATCGCTATTGCCGTGATTTAACGGCTCTTGCCCGCCAGGAAAAACTTGATCCTGTAATCGGACGTGACGAAGAAATCCGAAGAACGATGCAGGTTCTGTCCCGCCGCACAAAGAATAACCCTGTTTTAATCGGTGAACCAGGCGTTGGAAAGACCGCTATTGTCGAAGGTCTCGCAAGGCGGATAGTGGCGGGCGATGTTCCCGAAGGATTAAAAAATAAAAAACTGCTTGCCCTCGATCTTGGCGCTCTTGTAGCAGGAGCGAAATTTCGCGGCGAGTTTGAAGAAAGACTTAAAACAGTTATTCATGATGTGCAGGCTGAGGACGGAAAAATCATCCTATTTATTGATGAGCTTCACACTCTCGTTGGAGCGGGAGCGGCAGAAGGAGCGACAGACGCTTCTAACCTTTTAAAACCTGCTCTCGCGCGCGGAGAACTTCGCTGCATTGGCGCAACCACTCTGGATGAATACCGAAAACATATAGAAAAAGATGCCGCTCTTGAACGCCGCTTTCAACAGGTGTATACCGCCGAACCGTCTGTCGAAGATACGATCGCAATTCTTCGCGGACTTAAAGAACGTTACGAAGTGCATCACGGCGTACGAATTAAAGATGAGGCTCTTGTGGCGGCTGCTTCAT
>JGI24695J34938_10003771_pt1 | contig 10335 bp, 9 predicted proteins | sample TergutCo191P3_FD_34938 | JGI IMG/M metagenome (IMG submission 34938) | reverse complement strand
TTTTCGAACACCCGTTACCGCCTTACGCAGGAATTTATCGCGCAGGGTCTAGCACGTAACGAAGATGAATTTAACCGCGCTACTGGAAGAGAACTTTCGATTATCTGGCATCCGCCCTTTTACAGAAATTCCGCTTTAATAAGCTCTACATCAAGCGCAAACGGCTATGTCATGGTCGAAAGAACAATAGATCCGAATGACTGGATTTCGAGAGAAGACGCGTTAAGGCTAAATATCCGCCAAATTCCGCCCGCGGAAATAGTTGATCAAATAATCGCAGCCGTCGAAAGCCGCGCAAACGGCGCAGTAATTCCCGTGCGGCTTGGTTTATTGCAGGGCGGCAGAGATGAATATCTTTATCAGAGAATCAGCGTTCTGCTTGACGCGTTAATCCGATCTGGTTATGAAATAGTTCCGGTATCATCTGTGCTGTACAGGTAATTCCAGTCATTATGCAATTAAATAATATTCCCGAATTAATAAAAAGAACTTTTCCGATTCCGGGACGTTTTAAAGGCGCGCTGTCTTCGGATATCGCGGAATTATCAGGTTTATTAACAAATGCGAAAGGGGACAGGTCTTTATCGTATCTTTCGCGCCCGAATTTTCTTACAGCTTATTTATATTATTTCTTGCCGTGGAACCTGTTCAGGCTGAGCCGTCTTTTGCCGGATCTGAGCCTGCGATTATCAGCGGATGATGTAATTACCGACATAGGAAGCGGACCGTTAACTTTTACTTCAGCGTTATGGATCGCGCGTCCTTCGTTACGCGAAATACCCCTTGAGTTTAACTGCATTGACAGAAGCGCTCAGGCGCTTGAAGCCGGAAAAAAATTTTTTACTTCTCTTTGCGGCCCGGAAAATGAAAAACAAAAATGGAAAATAAATTTAGTAAAAGAAGATATCGATTTTAGAAAAACCGGAAATAAAACATCAAAAATAAAAAAGGCCGCTTTGGTCTGCGCGGTAAATCTGTTTAATGAACAATACGAAAAAATTCCTCATAACAACACAGAAGGACTTCGAAAAATCGCAGCAGCCGCGGCTGAGTTAATGCAAAAAAACGGCGCTGATAACGCGTCGATGTTAACAGTGGAACCGGGTGTTCCTCAATCGGGGAGGTTTATTTCTCTTCTGCGCGATTGTTTTTTAGAATTAAAACATCAGGCGGTTTCTCCCTGCACACACAGTTTATCCTGCCCTCTGTCTCCCGGTCGTAAGGGACAGAAAAACAGGAAGCAATGGTGTCATTTTGCCTTTGACACAAAAGACGCGCCTCCTTCGCTTCATCGTCTTTCGGCGGACGCGGGGCTTCCAAAAGACAGGCTTGTTTTAAGTTATTTATTTACAACACCTGAAAATTTTAAACACCAAAATCCAAGTAAAAATTTAACCGAAAAACATTTAAATACGCGGATTATTTCAGATATTTTTAGGCTTCCGGAAAATAATTTTGGCTGTTACGGCTGTTCGGACAAAGGACTTTTACTGATAAAAGAAAACAAAAATCGAATAAATACGATAAAAAACGGGAATCTTACAGCATCTTTCATAAATAAAAACAATCAGCGCGACGAAAAAAGCGGCGCGTTAATAGCCGGTTTAATAAAGGAGTAATCATGGACAATTCCGGGGAATTATTCTGCAGTATTCATAATCATACTATATTCTGTGACGGACAGGATGATGTAGAATCAATGTGCCGCGCTGCCTATGAAAAAAATTTATATTCAATAGGATTCAGCTCTCACGCTCCGTCAGAAAAACAATTGGGTAGAGAACTTTTCTGGAACATGAAAGAAGAAAATATTAACAATTATATTAATGAAGTGCACGCCGCGAAAGAAAGATGGCAGGGTAAAATAAAAGTTTTTCTTGGGCTTGAAGTTGATTATGTAAAAGGGAAACGATCTCCTGCGGATAATGATATAAAATCGCTTAATTTGGATTTTATAATCGGCAGCGTACATCATCTTTGCACGGGATTTAAAGGCCAAGCGATTTGCTCAGGCGCCTGCGCTGAATGTAACAAACACTCCGATAAATTAATTATTGTTGACGATAGCATGGAAGAGTTTACCAGAGGATTAAACGATGGTTACGGCAAAAACGCGGAAAAATTAATGAATAGCTATTATGACGCTGTTTTGGAAATGATTGATTTAGGCGGGTTTGATATACTCGGACATGCCGATATATTAAAAAAAAATACGATAAATCGTAATTTATGGCCAAAAGATAATGAAATAAAACGCCAAAGAGAAGTGGCTGAGGCTGTATCAAAAAAAGATATAGTAATAGAAGTTAATACAGGCGGCATTAACAGAAAAAAAATTAACGAAGTGTATCCTTCATTAACATTTTTAAGAATAATACAAGAATATAATATTCCGGTTGTTATTACAGCGGACGCGCATAATATAAATGACATAAACGGAAATTATAATGCAGCCGTTGAAACGCTGAAAATGGCTGATATTAATAAACATTATATTTTTAACGGTAAAAGTAATAATAAAACAGATTGGCTGATAGAAAATATAAAGTAAAAATAAAAAAAGTACTCGACTATCACTTTTATTTTTATTATATTATTCACTAAGGAGTTATCATGCCAAAGACAACTAAAACACCAGGATCACTGCTCCTGGAATTTCTTGATAAGTGTGATTTAAACTGTAACAGATTATCAAAAGAAATTAATTGCAGTCAAACCGCGTTAAGGCTAATCAGCCTTGATAAAAGCAGGATTACAACATCCATCGCTGTACGCCTTGCCAAATATTTTTCCACAAAACCGGAGCTCTGGCTGTTAGCGCAGATGGAATTTGATCTTGAAAAAGCAGCTAACAATAAAACGCTGGCTAAGGAATTAAAAAGCATTTCCGCGGCAAGTTAACCTGCCGGCAGGCAAGTTAAAGGAAAACAGGAACGGGAAACAGTATACAGATAACAAAACTTTTTAACATCTGTTTCTCATTCCTGATTTTCCGGCAGGCGCCGCTTGTTCTTTAAACGCCATGAGCCTATCTTGATTTATCCACTCCGTTACGCGAACAATGTTTCGTGATAACGCAGCGCGAGCAGAAAGGGCTCACAGGCCGGCATAATTTTTGCCCGTAAAGAACTAAAAGAAAATTAATTCTTTTCCAGTATTTTACGGGAAGGATTTCTCTTAAAATCATTTCGGTTTCTTCCGGAGTACGGCTCTCCAGCCAGCCGCATCTGTTTGATATTCTGTGAACGTGAATATCCACGCAGATTGCGTCAAGATCAAAGGCTTCGTTAAGAACAAGATTGGCGGTTTTTCTTCCGACACCCGGAAGAGTAAGAAGGTCTTCTAAAACCGCAGGCACTTTCCCGTTATATTGATTGATAAGAATTTCTGCGATTTTCTTTAATGATGCCGCTTTATTTCTGTAAAAACCGGCAGGAAATATTAATTTTTCTATTAAAGACTGCTTTAATTCAGCTAACATTTTCGGGGAAGGCGCCTTTTCCAGCAATCTCCGGGATGAAGCGATTGTTACCTCATCCTTTGTTCTAAGGCTGATGATTGTTGAAACAAGCACAGCCCACGGATCATGGCGGTAATGCTGCGCGACAGTGCTGACAGAAGGGTTTTCGACGCTTATATTTTCGTGCCATTTTTCAAGTAATGAAAATATTTTAGTCCAGTTAATTTTCTTTTGGTAATTATTATTCATATAGAAATGTAACAAAAAATAATACAAAAAAAAAGCTCATATAAAATAAATTTTACATGAGCTCAAATTCAAAATTATAATACTAATTTTTATTATAAGCGGAATATAACATTTGAATAAATTCTTTTGCGGCTTTTCGTACATCAGGTATATCTCCCTGACTAATTGAACTGCTTTGATCAAGTACCAGATAAATAAGCGCATTATTTTTTAATTCATGATTTACTGTATCACTTGCTGCACTGTACTCACTGTTAATCTGCCAGTCAGTTTCACCTACTGTTCTAATCCACTGTCTGAAATTACCTAATTGAGCTGTACTTAGATTAAATCCGCGGAATGCTGAAAAATCATACATAACCATGTTTCCAACTATTCTTCCTTCAATTTGACCATTTATTATCTCAGCAGTAACATTATCGCTAAATTTTATATCAGTAAGATAATATCTCTGATTAATAACTGTCACTTTGCCTTCAACATAATAAAGAGCATTATGCGCTTCCTGTGATGTGTTTTCCCCGGAAAAAGTCATGCGTACCTGTGTATCCCTTGATAATTGCGTTGTAAGCATTGTAAAAGTTTGAACAGACCATGCGTCAACAAGACTTCTCGCAATAGCATCAAACATATTTGAAAGTCCTGCTATATTGGTCGCTGCTGGCTGCACATATGCGATCCCGTTTGCGTCATATCCTGAAGAAGCGACCGAATAAAGAGCTGCTTCGAAAGCAGAAAGGTTTGTAATATCGTCACCTCTTACAGGCGCGATATATGCATTAATTTGTGAACCGTTAATTATACGAGTATCAATTTCTTTTTTAATAAATTCCTGATACTTACTTATCTGTTCGCCGCCGAACTGAACTCTAGCTGTATTACCAGGATCATTTACAGGAGTTAGAGAAAGTCCGGTTGAAGAAACATCAAGACCGTCTGTAAATGTTATAATTATAACATTATCCATCGCCGGAAGTGAGTTCTGTGCTCTTGTCATACTTGCCATACCCTGATGCACACCATAAAACAATGCTGTACCGGGAGTGGTCTCTCTTCTGTATCTTGAATCTAATAAATTGTTAAGACGATTAAAACCATCTGGATTAAGATATACAGGTCCTTCTGTAATATCTACAGCATTAGGTCCGAATGTAACAATACCGACATAAATCCCATCTTGAGCTCTGCTTGTAGCCCTTGGCGCTGCGGCAGGACGCGGAGTAGGCGTACCACTCCCCCATGCGTAACCTAAAGATATTCCAGCGTTAATCCTACCGCCAATAAAATCATAACCTACTGATGGTTCAACAGAAAACCCTCTTGATCCGTTGCCAAAAACAAATTTCCATCCCAAATTTAAACCGGTAATAAAACCACTATTATAGCCATAATCATTATACTTATAATAACTATCATAATATACATAATTATACGAGTTATAACCAAGGTTAATCCCTATAAACAGATCTTGAATCCCATTAAATAACGGATAAAATCTCGGTTTAAATAAAATTTCATAACCTCCTACTTCTTCCCCGCCGAACATTCCTCCTGCATATGCTCCTAACGAAAGAAAATTAGTAAGACCAAATTCATAACCTCCGCCTATTCCTGCCATAAAATATTCCTCTTCAATGAAATACCTCACTCCAGGGCTGCTATATACATTATGCCGATAAGAAGAATCGTATCCTCCGCCCGCAAATACAGACCATTGAACCATAAGCATTAAAAAAAGGTTAATAACAATGCTTTTTTTCATACAAACTCCTTAAAAAAAATTTTTCCCTTAAAACAGGGAAACTAAGGAAATTTCTTGATAAAAGTAAAACATAATAAATATTACCCAGATATTACCCTTAGTTATAATATACTATTATCCATTTGAATTGTTGTCAAGTAAATTTATAAAATTGAAGTTGTTCCATATCTTCAGTTTTTGGAACAGCTACCTTAGATGTGATAGAAAAAATGGGTTTTAAACCGTTTTTTCAAGAGGTTATTCTGAAACTAACCGAGTTTTAGAACAACCTCAATTTATTAAATTTTTTATTTTATGGAAGAAAAGGAATTAAGAAGTATCTTAAGTCAAAACATCAAGTATTATAGAGGCTTGAGAAACTGGTCACAAGTTAAACTGGCTGAGAAAATAGGGATATCAACAAATTTTCTGGCAGATATAGAAACAGGAAAAAGTTGGGTTTCTTCCTTAACTCTAATAAAATTGGCAAATTGTTTTAATATTGAAGTGTATGAATTATTTAAACCAAACAGCGCTCCAAATGATACAATAAAAGAAACAGTACAGAGTCTTATATATGATATTTCCTTAACTTTTCAGAATTCTCTGGAAAATATCTCAAAAAAATATATAAAATAATAAAAAATTTAGAATATTACACGGCATTTTTTTCCAACAAGCACACAACATGGGCTTCGATCGCTTTTCCTTTGCCGATTGAACCGATGCCTTCCCTTGTTTTTCCTTTTATAGAAACAAGATCGGAAGTAATTTCAAGAGTTTCAGCTAACGATTTGCGGATAACATCCCTGTAATGGAGTATTTTAGGTTTTTCGCAGATTATTACGCAGTCGATATTGATTATCGTCCAGCCGGATTTTTTAACAAGTTCGAAAGCTTTTTTAAGCAGTTTCATTGAGTCGGCGTTTTTATAAACAGGATCGGAAGACGGAAACAATTCGCCGATGTCACCTAATGCTGACGCGCCAAGTATCGCGTCGCACACAGCGTGAGCGAGCACATCCCCGTCGGAATGGCCTTCCTCGCCCTTGCTGAAAGGAATTTCCACTCCGCCTAATAAAAATCTTCGCCCTGTTTTCAGGCGGTGAATATCAAAACCAAGTCCCGCTCTTATCATTTGTTGCCTGCTTTTTAAAATAATCACATAACATTAACCGCGGAAAATTACCGGTTCCTCATTAATTCAGCACAGCGACGCCTGGCAGAGGACGGAAAGTTTTAAACTCGATGTATTTAAACGGATGAATATCAAGCGCGTTCGCGTACCATCCGTCAAATTCGCCGGTGTCAATAATATTGAGCGCGGGGTTGTAAAAAATAGGCAGAATAACTCCCCTGTCCAGTAAAAGTTTTTCCGCTTCAGCTAACGTCGCTAAACGCTTTGCCCCTTCCTCGATCATTGATCTTTCTATCAGCGCTTCGTAATCGGGATCGTTTAGCCGCGCGTCATTTAAATTTGAATCGCGCCGCCACATCTGCAAAAACGCGTAAGGATCCGCGAAATCTCCAATCCATGTTGTTGACGCTACTGTATAACCGTCGTCTTTTATTGTATTAAAATACTGCGAAAAAGAAACAACTTCTATTCTTACATTAAAACCGAGCACTTCTCTCCAAGCGCTCGCCATAAGTACAGCGATCCGCGCCGCGTCATTTGACGGAGTTATTCTAATAACAAGTTCCGGTAATCCGTAAACATTTGCGTATCCCGCTTCCGCCATCAGCCTGCGCGCTTCCGAATAATTTGAAGAAGCGATTCCTTTAACTTCAGGATAACCAGTTATGGGATATATCAATGTTTCTGCGGGCAGATAATAATTGCCGCGGATATCATCCCAAGGAAGAACAAGAGCCATCGCGCGGCGAACCTTGTGATCGTTAAAAGGAGGCTGCGAAGATCGGATAAAATAATAGTGAGTCGCGAACATTACATTAACCTGAATGCCGGATCGATCCGTAAGCGAATCAATATTTACATCACCCGCAATCCATCTTGCGTTTCCGGAATTCCACAAAGCAGCGGCGTCATCCGCACTGTCTGTGAATGTTACGGTAATTTTTTTAAGCGCGACATTGTTTTGATCCCAATAATAATTATTTTTCTCCATCACTATATTATCATCATTCATGGAGACAATGTTGTACGGTCCGTTAGAAACAGGCGGACTCCAGTTTGTTTGATCTTTTAAAGGCGCCCAATGATTATTATTTATCATCGAGGAATGAATCGGACTGAATGAATGATGGCATAACATCGCGGGGAAAAAAGACGCAGGCGAACTCAAATTAATTACAAGCGTTCTTTGATCCGCAGCTCTTATTCCGACGCTGTTCGGATTGCGGTTTACTCCGTTGCGGTAATCTCTCGCTCCTTCTATTACGTCAAACATGCTGGAATACGGAGAATCGCTCCCAGGTTCAAGAAGAGAAATCCACGCGGCGCGGAAATCTTCAGCGCGCACCGCGTCGCCGTTGGAGAATCTGGCGTTACGGCGGATTGTAAATGTCCATTGCATTTTATCTTCGGAGAGTTCCCATCTTTCGGCGAGCGCCGGAACAGGTTCCAGCGTGCGCGGATGATAAGAAAAAAGTCCTTCGTAAACCGCTGTAAAAATTTGAGCTTCTGAAGCAAAGTACGATTTCCGGAAATCAAGTTCAATGTCATGCCGCGAAAAAGCGACAGTTAATTCATCGGTGTTAAGCGCGTTTGGGCGTATTTCAGCGAAGTCTCTGTCTCTGTTTCTGTCTGAATCTTCAGACGGTTCATTGGGGATCTGTACGCTTACATCGGGAGTAATCGTTTCTTCCGCTTCTGTATCCTGCACCTGAGAACTCTGACATCCGGTTATTATTAAAAGACTAAAAACAATAAACAAGATTCTCTTAAGATATGACATATTTTTAGTATATTACATTAATCAGCGTCTGTCCACAAAGCGGTTCCTGTGGAATTTTTATTTTTTGGCAGTAACTATTCTGTAATGCGCAGATGTTAAATCCAATCCGCTCTCGGTGAAACCGGTTTGAATATTTTCGTATAACCTTGTGTAAATCTGCGGAACTTTACTGACATCTTTCGTGTAACAATTTATCTGATAACACGCATAATAGTCGTCCAGTTTTGTCTGCAGCACAAAAGGTTTTGGAGTCTTTTGAACATTTTGTGTCGTTAACGCGGCATTAATCAATATATCATGAACGGTCTGCCAGGGCGTTGAATAGCCGACTGTAACTTCGGCGAAAATTATCAATCCTTCCTCGTCATGATCGGATGATGTATTATAATTAATTATATGAGAACTTAAAATTAATAAATTAGGGAACGTTACATATTCGTTTTTATGCGTTTTAAGACGGACAACCATAAGATTTTTTTCAACTACAAAACCGGTGCTTTCCTTGATCATAACGCGGTCGCCGATTTTAAACGGACGCATGTAAGTAATAACAATTCCCGCGACAAGGTTTCCGATTGCGGTTGAAGAGCCAAGCGAAAAAATAACGCCGACAAACACAGACACTCCCTGAAAAGCCCTTGAATCAGAACCCGGCAGATACGGATAAATAATCGCGACTGTAAAAGCAATCAAAAGCACCTGAGAAATTTTATAAGTGGGAGCAGCCCAGTCTGTGTAGAACCCGGGAATTCTAAGCCTTCCGTTTTCTATCTGAATTGTAAGATATTTAAGAATTTTTAGCACATAATGCGTAATAACAATCAAAATAATAATGATAAACAGATTCGGGATGAAATTAATTATTCCAAGACCGATGTCTTTTAAAGGATTTAAAATATAGCCAAACAATGTCGCCGCGAGAGTTCTTGTCGCGGAAAATAAGCTGAAGATAATCGGAACAGTAATAAATAATAAAACCGCGGTTATTAAATATTTTAACAATCGCAGTATTATCTCGATCGCTGTCACCACCTGTTTTGTTGTAAGAACTTTATATTTATGAATATAAAAAGGTTTTATTTTATCGCTTCCCGCGCCTTCAATTTTTTGATTAAGCCGCTTAAAAAGAAACCATATGAGCTTTATAAAAAACACCTGACCTGCGATAATGGCAATTGCTATTCCAAGCCTAAGAAAAAAATATCCTTCATCCATAAAATCGTCAGTTTCGATAATTGATTCCGCGTTATCAATTTCTTCATTAATTAATTCAGTTAAATGACCGGAATCATGGACAGGTTCAGGAGCAGTCACATCCGTTACGCCAACATTTTCAGCTAACCTGCTGTTTTCAGCGGTTTCCTGCGTCAGCGTTTGCTGTATTTGTGTTTCCTGCGGCTGTACCTCCCGCGTCTGCGCTTCCTGTGCCTGTGTTTCCTGCGCCTCCTGCGCGAAAGAGAAAAAGACTGGAATTAAAAGAAAAATAACTAACAGAAAATCCCGCATTATTTTAATTATAAGGGATAGAATAGGAATAAGCAAAAAAAATCCGGCGCTTGATACAAGACGCCGGAAAAATAAACTAAAAATATTATAAAAGTGAAAGAGCGGCCGTTACTCCGATAAATACAATGGATACTGTGCAGGAAACGGTAATAACATTGTTGAATGAAGGACCCGCGGTGTCTTTTAAAGGATCGCCGACAGTATCGCCGATAACGGCGGCTTTGTGATTAGGGCTGCCTTTGCCGCCGAATTTTCCGCCTTCGATGTGTTTTTTCGCGTTATCCCACGCGCCGCCCGAGTTGAGCATGAACACTGCCATCGCGAACCCTGTTACGATAATTCCCGCGAGATATCCGACAACGCCTGCGGCGCCTAAAATGAGACCGCTTACAATCGGACCGAGAATAACCAAAACCGCGGGAGCTATCATTTCCCTTAACGCGCCGCGCATACAAATGTCA
>JGI24695J34938_10003770_pt1 | contig 10337 bp, 9 predicted proteins | sample TergutCo191P3_FD_34938 | JGI IMG/M metagenome (IMG submission 34938) | reverse complement strand
TAATAATGAACAACAGAAACGACTCAAGTTTTAACTTAATTCTGAGTGAAACGGCTGAATTGCTGGCTTCTATATTCGCCTCTTCTTCCGGGAATAACGCGGCGGTTCAGCAGGCGTTTTCGCCGGAAAGAGTGCTTGAACTGATAAAAAGCGTTTCCCTGAGGGGCGGCGCTGTTTTCAGCATGCTTTTTATATTTTTCCTGAATCGTCAGATAACGCTTGCGGCGATGTGGCTGATTAAAAGGCAAAGAAATGAAAGGTCGTTAATCCAATACTTCGCGCCGCCTGCCGCAATTTGGGCGATATCAGGCGCATTCGCCGCGGTTTTATTGTCAAGCATGTTCAGGATTACAATGCTTGAAATTCTTGCATGGAATGTGTTGACTGTTTGCGCCATACTTTTTCTCGCGCAGGGAGCGGGAATTGTGATGCATTTGTCTGCAAGGTTTACTCCAACTGTTAGGATTTTCGCAGGCGTTTTAGTTATGGCTATAATGCTAAGTCCGCTGTGCGCGTTTGCGGCCGCGGCAGTGCTGATTTTGGGAATAGCCGAAACATGGCTGCCGATAAGAGTTAAAAAAGTCGAGAGTTAAAAATTGATATTTGGAGCTGTCCGTAGAATAAAATTTAGCGGACAATTCCAAAATGCCTCTACTCCGGGGCGACAGCTGCTTTTTTGCGGCTGAATTTTATTGTGATACGCTGCGGGAAACTTCGCCGCAAGAAGCGAAACTTTTCGGCGTATCAGGGAGCTTGGGTCATGAAAGTTATTTTAAACAAGGATCTTGCGCCGCTCGGCGAAGAGGGAGACGTAAAAGAAGTAGCAAAAGGTTATGCGCGTAACTATTTATTTCCGCGTGGAATAGCTCTTCCCTTTACGCCGAGAATGGTAAAACTTATCGAAGGGCGCAGGGCGGAGATTGACGCGCGTAAAGAGCAGAAACGGCTTGACGCGAGAGGGCTTAAAGAAAAACTCGATACTCTTGAATTGAATATTATAATGCCCGCCGGCGCGAACGGACGGCTTTACGGCGCCGTAACAAATCAAACAATCGCGGACGAACTCGTTAAAAACGGGTTTCAGATTGAGCGCAAACGGATAGAGCTTGCCGGAAACGGATTTAAGAGCGTCGGAAAATATAAAGCGTTAATTAAACTTTATGAAAACCAGTCGGCGGAAATTTCAATTATTATTACCGCGCAGGAAATTAAAACGGAATCAAGCGCGCCCAAACCGGCTCCAAAACGGGGCAGGAGAGACGATTCCCGCAAAGACGCAAAAAACGCTGAACAGGCGGAAACTCAGGCTCAGGATGCTGTCAGCGAAGATTCTAAAGCGCAGCCGGAAGCGGCGGTAAATTCCGATCAGTAATTGGCATGGCTCAGGTCTACGGGGACAAAACTCCTCCTCATGATGACGATCTGGAACAGGCTACCTTAGGCAGCCTGTTAGCGGATAATGACGCGGTAACCGCCGCAATACAGCTTCATCTTCATTCCTCTGATTTTTATTCGCGTGCGAATATTCGCATATATGAGGCGATAATGTCCCTTGACGACAAAGGGAAACGCCCTGATATACAAACAGTTGTGCAGGAGTTAAAACTTACAGGGAAGCTTGACGAAGCGGGAGGCGCTTCTTATGTGTCAAGCCTGACCACGGTTATCCCGTCCAGCGCAAATATCGATTTTTATGTGCAAAGAGTAAGAAACTACGCGTTAAAACGTTCTCTTTTAAAAGTCGCTTCTAAAATCGGCGTAAGCGCGTATGATGAATCAAAAGATTCAAGAGAAGTGCTGGAAGAAGTGCAGCAGAATATTTTTGATCTTTCAGACGATCGTCAGGTTTTTTCATCCAGAAATATACGGGAAATTTTAAAGCATACAGTAGAGCTTATTGACACAGCGATGAAAACAAAAGGCGCGATATCGGGCATTTCTTCAGGTTTTACCGATCTCGATCAATTGACGTCAGGTTTTCAGCGCGATGAGTTTATCATAATCGGCGCAAGGCCTTCTGTCGGTAAAACCGCGCTTGCGTTGAATATGGCGTCTCATATCGCGTTTCATAAAAAAATACCCACGGCATTCTTTTCCCTCGAAATGTCTGATATAGCTCTTGTACAGCGGCTTATAAGCAGCGAAGCTATGGTTAATGCGACGGATCTTCGTTCCGGCGATTTAAGCCCTGATGATTACAGAAAAGTTGTAAATAAAATGAGTATTTTTTATGACGCGCCTTTTCATATTGTCGATATGCCAAATATGAAACTGCTTGACCTTAGGGCTCAGGCAAGGAAACTAAGGTCTCAGCAGAAAGTACAGATAATTTTTATTGATTATCTGGGGCTTATCGTTCATGAAAATAATATGATGCCCCGTTTTGAACAGATTTCCGAAATTTCAAGGTCTTTAAAAAGCCTTGCGCGCGAGCTGCACATTCCCATTGTGGTCTTGTGCCAGCTAACCCGCGAAGCTCAGAGGGAAGCGCCGACTCTGGCGCATTTAAGGGATTCAGGCTCAATTGAGCAGGACGCTGACCTTGTTATGTTTCTTAACAAGGAGCTGGCAAAGAAAAACAAGAATGAAGAAGAGCCTCAGGCGCCGGGCGATATTGTCCCTACTGATTTAATTATTGCAAAGCAGAGAAACGGCCCGACAGGCGTTGTAAAACTTCAGATGGCGAAAAAATATACTAAATTTACGCCTTTGGAAAAAGAGTATAAACAAAAAAATATGTCTTGATATTTTTTTTAATAGTTTGATATAATATTACTATCGGGAGGAAGTATGGCTTTTATAGACGAATATGACTTTAATTTACTTAAAAACGAGGCGGAAGTAATTGTAATCCGCGAAATTGAGCAGCAGCTAAAATCAGGGCACGAAGATATGTGCCGCTGTAATGACTGTATTGTGGATATTGCCGCTATTTCGCTTAATACGGTAAAACCTTTGTACCGTTTTTCGATACTGGGCACCCTTTACGCTTCCCAGGCGATGACAGAAAAGTCTTACGCGGACAGCGTAAAAAAAGCTGTAATCGACGCTATCAAAAAAGTAAAGAAAAACCCGGCTCACGATTAATTCGATGCTTCGCCGTATATTTTTCTTTCGCTTGAAATAAGGCTCCATTGATTCTCGCGCAGGCTGAATGTTGACAGTATTTTTCCGTTTGTATCATGCCATGTGATATTACCTTCGGTATCAAGACACAGGAAGCTATTTCCGCGCTGGTAAAGCCTGACAGGCAGTCCGCTTGTGCGCTCAAAATTACTCCTTTTATTTTGATTTGAGAATATCGCGACCCCTTCGCTGTCACATGCAATTATCAATCTTTCGTTGGATTCGGTTATCGTTATGTTATGCGCTTCACCGTAATATTCCATTATTCTGCCTTCCTGATTTGGAGCGGAAATATTTAAAAAGATTGTGTTTAACGTATCTTTCTGTTCCGCCGCGGCGGCGTAAATATTGCCGGACTTTCCCGCGTAAGCCGTCAGCCCCGCCTGAACAGCGAATGTATACGGAATTGTTTCTCCTGTTCTGGTATTTACCGATAAAAACGGGCTTGAGTTATTGGCTGCGCTGCGGCTGATTATTATATAATCATTGTTGACAAAAGCCGCGTCAATCGCGCCTGATGACGAAAAAGTAAAATCAGTTCTTGAGGTATTACCCGCCTCTGTTATCGTATCAATATTGCGTATTGTCAAATTGCCGCCTGAATCAAGAGTTAGCAATTTGTTGTTAAAAACTGAAATGACGCGTAACGGGAAACGTCCTGTAAGAAAATTCAGGTTTCTTGTCTGGGTGCCGATCTCTCTCTGTTCATTAACGGTTACTGTAAGCAGCTGCGGCGCGTTTCTTGTATTTGAATTTTGCCAAATTATGTAATAATCATTGCCGGACGCGGAAAAAGAGCTGATTTTGTCGTAATTGTTATATCTGTTAAATTTAAGAACAAAAGCTCCGTTAATCAAATTATATTCCGCAGGGATTATTGACAAGTATCCGTTATCTGAAAAAAACGCTATTGTTTTTTCTCCCGCGGCGATTTCTGTTATTGATTTTTGGAAATTAAATTCAAAAGGAATAATTCTGTTCTGCTGTCCGAGTAGAAATATTTTGCCGTCTGAAGACGACAGTATTAAGCTTCCGTTATACGCAATAGAGCTTATTGTTCCCGTATCTGACGGAGAAACGGCTGTTTGCTGGCTTATATTCAGCCTGCCGTTATTTGCTACCGTAAAACGATATAGCGTCGCCGAATTGCCTCTTCTGTCGTAACAATAAAATCCGTCATTAGCAGGACAGAGAATGGCGTTTCTTCCAATTGTGCTGTTTGAATCAATGACATTACCGTTTGCGGTATCAAGAATATGCAAGCCGCCCGCGTTAACTCCGGCAAGAATGCGGTCGTTCATTATAAAAATGGAACTTGAAAGATACCCTTGTGTCTGAAAACTGCCGACCGTCGAAAAATTAACAAGGCTTAAATAAATTATCTGCCCCGTCAATGTCGCCCGCCCCGTTAAATCTTCGTATTCACTTTGATAGATCATAACATTCCTTTCGGTGCGGCCTGTTACAGCGGCGGAAATAATTCCATTGGAAACAACCGGGTCTTTATTGATCTGTCCTGTTGTAGAATTTATGATTGAAATGAGGAAACCGTCCAAGCCCGCCGCGATTATCATGTTGCCGCCGGCGGAATAGTTGATATAAGTTATGGGGTGCGAGGAAGTGATTGAGAAAAGCCTCTGTTTTGTCGCGAAATTCCACGCGGACAGCCTGTTGTAATTTCCCGCGCTGCTTGTTTCGACTATACATATTTCATTTTTTTGGGGATGTTTTATCATAGATTGAATATTGTATGTTGATAACTGGAAACGGTCCACAGCTGTTCTTTGGCTGACATTCCATGTTACAAGAAAACCGTCTTCTCCGGCTGTTAATACGGTATTGCCGTTATGGAGCAGGGAAGTAATGCCGCCCCTGTGACCTCCGGCGATATTGGGCGCAGACGCGTTTTGCGCGAATAACGGTAAAGTGAATAAAAATAAAATCAAAAGCAAAAAATATTTATTATAAATTGTTTTTTTCATTTTAACACGTCCGGTCTTAAAAGATTTTGAACAGACATATATGAGCGCAGGCGAAGGGCTGTATATATCGTTTTTTTGGAATGCTTTTTATAATCTTCAAGCGTGTTGTTGTACATTTCAAGCGTAATTCTCATAACGGCGACTTCGTCATGCCTGATGCCGTCAAGATGAAATTCAATGCCTGAAGGCAAAGTGCAATAATACCAAATATTTATGTCATTATCAGGATAATTTTCTTCTGCCTTTGCAAGAATGTATGATTTTAATGTTTCAATTACGACAGGCTCAAGCCCGTCTTTTATTACGGCAAGGCGGTCCGCCATTTCAGGAAAACCAATCACGGTATCATGAGGCGGATTTTCTTTTTTATTAAGATAAAACTCGCCGCGTTCAAGTTCGGGGATTGCAGTCAATTTATAGTTTTTTGATTTCCAGTCAAGAGTAACTTTGAATTCAGGCTTGTGCATTTTAAGGCATGAAGGGCAGGCGATGCTCATAAATGTTCCGTTAAAGATATTTTCAAGGATTTGGTTATCTGAATCAAGGTCGAGTTCTTCTTCATACTCAAAGGGGAAATTCTTTCCACACGGGCAGATAATATTTTTTTTCAACATAGTCACCCCTTTTTACTATATAAATCCTTTAAATCGAAGTCATTGTCTGACAAAGAACAATATGTCTCCAAAGACGGCCAAAACAAGCAAGCCGAAAATTATCACCATGCCGCAGCCCTGAAAAACCGAAATCGCTTTTGGGTGAGCCGGTTTTCTGCGTATCCATTCAATCAGGAACAGAACAATCATTCCGCCGTCGATTATCGGCAGTGGCAAAAGGTTCATCACGCAAAGGGCGATGGATATCAGCGCGATAAATTCAGCCGTTGACCGCAGGCCGCTGCTTATTCCCTGCCCAAAGCCATGAGCGGCGGTTTCGCCTATCATGTACGTTATGCGCACAGGTCCTGAGACGGCGCTTGTAAGATCAATACCCATAAAGAGCAGTTTTAAACTCTTAACGGAATAAACAAGAGTTTTTATGCCCTCCTGAAAGCCTTTTACAACAGCCGACGGAATTGACAGATTCGGCGTGCGGTATTGAATTGTAGTCCACGCAATGCCAAGCTCTCCCGCAAGGTCATCTCCGCTGAATACTGCTTCGCGCTGAATCCCGTTTCTTTCATACTCAAGAACAATGCTGTCGGGGTTTTGTTCTCTTACTTTCATAAGATCGACGCTTTTACTGATCGCTTCGCCGTTTGCGCTTATGACAACATCTCCGGGTAAAAGCCCGGCGCGTTCCGCGGGGCTTTCAGGCCTTACGCTTTGAATAACAGGGTCAACCCAGAAAACAATTCCAATTCTTCCCGCGCCGCTTGATTTGTCAAGGGCGGGCGTAACATTTACAGAGAGAATTTCCCCGCCGCGATCGACTATCATATCAAGAGGTTCGTTCGGGTTTAAGATTGTAATTTCCTGAATCTCATGGGAGTAAGCAACCTGACGGCCGTTAATGCCGATAATACGGTCGCCTGTTTTAAAGCCGGCTTCATCCGCCGGATATGTTTGATCGGGGGTAACCTCAGAGTACAGTACAATTTTATTTGGGAGGGTGTTTATCTCAAAACCAAACCCCCATATAAAAGAAAGCAAAATAACCGCGAAAATCAAATTAAAAAACGGCCCCGCGAAAGAAACAAGTATTCTTTTTCCCGGGCTTGCCGCAAGGAAAGATCCTTCTTCCGGCTTAACGCCGTTCTGCATATTATTCCACGCTTCGTTATAATCGGTTTCGCCCTGCATTTTGCAGTAGCCGCCGATCGGGAACACCCCGAGTCTGTACTCGACAGAGCCGATTTTCTTTTTTAAAAACGGCTTTCCCCATCCGATAGAAAAAGCCTCAACATTTATCTTGACAAGACGCGCCGCGAGAAAATGCCCCAATTCGTGAATAAAAACAACAATTCCAAGCCCGAAAAGCCCAATCAAGATTTTAATAATTAACATAAATACCCTTATTACTATAATAACATAAAAGGATTTTTGTTACTACAGATTGGATAATAGGGAGCAGGGAATGGGGGATAATTGTTAACACTTTTGCAGACAATGAACGCCTCTTCCCGGCTCCTCACTTTGTAATAAATAATTTTGCCCTTAATCTTGCTTTAGCGTCCGCGTTAAGTATCTCCTCCAATGAATAACAGTCTCCGCTCCAGTCCTCTTCAAGGACGTGTTCCGTCACTTTGGGGATATCGAGGAAGCCAATCACGCGGTCGAGGAACGCCGCGACGGCCGTTTCGTTTGCGGCATTGTAGGCGCATGGGTAAAGGGCGCCTTGTTTGGCTGCTTCACGCGCCAGGCTTAGCATTGGGAATTTATTTTCGTCAGGTTTGCAGAACTCAAGGGTAAGCGAATCGAAACTGAGAGGCTCAAGCGCTGAGGGCGCGGTTCGCGGCCAATAGAGGGCGTCGTGGATGGGATGGCGCATGTCGGGTTTTGAAAGCTGCGCGTAGACCGCGCCGTTAGAAAGGCGGACCATGGAGTGGACAATGCTTTGCGGGTGGATTGTCACTTTGATTTTTTCAGGCGGCATATCAAATAAAATACAGGCTTCGATTATTTCAAGACCCTTGTTCGCCATGGAAGCCGAATCAACCGTTATCTTGCGGCCCATCTTCCATGTGGGGTGCGAAAGCGCGTCCTCAACGGTAATATTTTTCATCTGTTCCAGGCTGAAATTCCTGAAAGGACCGCCTGATGCCGTAAGAATTATTTCGCTAACGGTTTGTTCTTTATCCTCTGTTCCCTGTTCTCTGTTTTGCAATAGATGAAAAACCGCCGAGTGCTCCGAATCGACGGGGATTATTTTTACGTTTTTTTCCCGCGCCAGGCGTAATGCCAATTTGCCCGCCATCACAACTGTTTCTTTGTTCGCAAGGGCAAGGTTGGAACCCGATTCAAGCGCCGCGACAGACGGCTCAAGCCCCGATGCTCCGGATATGCCGTTTAATGTTATGTCGGCTCCCGCGTTTTTGATCGCGCGTAAGAGTTTTTCTTTGCCGTCTTCCTGCGTTAGCAGACATTCGGCATTGGGAAACTGTTTTGATAATTCGTCTAATTTTTTCCGGTTTGAATGTCCGGTTAAAAGCACAACGTCAAAATCAGGGTTATGTGAAATTATATCGATTGCGCTTTTTCCGATTGAGCCTGTCGCCCCAAGTACGGCGATTCGTCGAGGCGGTAATTGATTGTGTTTTTTCATCAGATTAATGCGTAAATATTGGTGAAAAACAGGTAGAATACGGGAGCCGCGACCGCTATCGAATCAATTGAGTCAAGTACGCCGCCCCTTCCAAGCATCAGATGCCCTGAGTCTTTAAAATCACAGCTTCTTTTTATCGCCGACTCCGCAAGGTCGCCTAATATCGCGGCGATCCCTGTCACCAAGCCGACCACTACTGCAAAGACGAACAGGGTTTTCGCGGGCGCGTCGGTGAAAGGAAAGGCGGATGGCAGAAAAATTGCGGTTATTACCGCGATAACCACAGGGCCGATTACCCCGCCGATAAAACCGGCTATGCTTTTGTTCGGGCTTACCGCGATAATGCCCCGGTTTTTATTGCCGAATATCATGCCGAAAAACCACGCGAGAGAATCGCTTGAAAAAATAATAAACAGGAATAAAAGTATGGCGAAATTATTTTCCCAGATTGTCATCTTTATCAGCCAGAACATTAAAAGACCCGGGTACACAACAAGTGAAAATCTGCCTGTTACTTTAAGTATTATGTTTTCAATTTCAGACGAACGCGTGAAAATCCCCGAGAATAAAATCCATAAAGCGCTTGTCATTACAACTGCCGTTATTATCCAGTCTGGAAGAGACAGGCTGATAGTCAGCGTAATCGCGAGAGGGGCAAGCGCCCCAAGTATAAAACTTTCCGTTTTTGAAATATTGATGTTCTTTTTTTTCAGCATTGAAGAAAACTCAACGGCTCCGATGCCGGAAATAATAATCACTACGATATTAAAGAGAAGGTGATGGCGGAAATTGAACAGGACAATGGCTGTAACCGCCGGAAGCCCGATAAAGAAAATTAATAATCGTTCTATCAGTTTATTCATAGTTTTGCGTAACCGCCGTATTTTCGTTCCCTGTTCTGATAATCGGAAATTGCCTTTTCCAAATCGTCCTTTTCCCAGTCTGGCCATAGTTTATCAGAAATATACAATTCTGAATAGGCTCCTTGCCATAAAAGGAAATTGCTTGTCCTATATTCGCCCGCGCTTCGGATAATCAAATCAGGGTCGGGAATATCGGGGTTATCAAGGTATAAGGCGATGTCTTTTTCGCTTATATTGTCCGTTTTTTTATTTTCCGCTATAAATTTGCGGAAGGCGCGGACTATTTCGTCCCTGCCGCCGTAATTGATGGCGAGTATGACCTGCATTCCTTCAAACCCGGCGGTATCGCGGACAGAATCGGTAATTTCTTTTTGAATGTCGCCGGGAAGCCCCGACAGATCGCCCGCGTGACGCACGCGGATCTTGTTTTTTTTGCTGAATTCAAATTCCGCGCGGAGGTACTGCTTGACAAGTCCCATTATAAAGCCGATTTCTTCGGCAGTTCTTTTCCAGTTCTCAGTTGAAAAAGCGTAAAGGGTTAAAAACCTGACGCCTATGTCGCTTGCGGCTTTTACAATCCTTTTGGCTGCTTTTAACCCTTCAAGATGTCCCTGCGTACGGACAAGGCCTCTGCTTTGAGCCCACCGTCCGTTTCCGTCCATGATAATGCCGACATGTAAGGGAAACCTTTTTTCCATTACACTTCCATTATCTCTTTTTCTTTCTCTTCAAGAATTTTGTTCACCTGATCTATGTAGCTGTCTGTAAGCTTTTGAAGTTCCGCCGCTCCCTTTGTTTCATCGTCTTCGGTAATCTTTGAATCTTTTAAAAGTTTTTTTAAATCTTCGTTACCGTCCCTTCGGATATTGCGTATCGCGACTCTTGACTGTTCCGCCTGATTCTTCGCCACCTTGACAAGCTCTTTGCGTCTTTCTTCCGTCAGCGGCGGAATCGAAATGCGGATAACTTTACCGTCGTTTGACGGGTTTAACGACAGCTCGGATGAGCGTATCGCCTTTTCAATTTCCGTGATTAGGTTTTTATCCCACGGCTGAATGACGATAAGACGCGCTTCCGGTATTGAAATGTTCGCGACCTGATTGAT
>JGI24695J34938_10003763_pt1 | contig 10353 bp, 4 predicted proteins | sample TergutCo191P3_FD_34938 | JGI IMG/M metagenome (IMG submission 34938) | reverse complement strand
CAAATGGCGGATAATTATAGGGTTATATACAATTATCAAGACGGCGGTTGGATTACTCCGGACGATGGATGGAAGTCTGCCGAAGAATTCGAACGTGATGCAGACGGCAATTACATATTTACATTCAAGCCCAACGGCTATAATGAAATTGTAAATTCAGGCAAAACCTTATACACAAGGGTGCTTTCAACCAATTACGCCACCGGTGATTATTCATTCTCTAATGACGCTTCAAAACGTCTTATCGGTCACGCTGCGCTTGATGTTTCCGCAAGCCGCGCAATGTCAATAAATTCTATTGACGTTACATGGAACGCGTTAGAAGGCGCAAACGGCTACTATGTTTCAAGCAGGCAATATGATTTAACTAATACTAACGCAATCGGCGCAAACACTTATGCGTATGTTTCAGGCAACAGTTACACATTAACCAATCAGAGCGATGACGGTGTAGTACAAGGGTATCCGTACCGCTTTGTTGTCATTCCGGTAATTAACGCATCTGATATGAACCACTCAGGCGATACATATACCTTGCAGGAAGGCGGCGAGGCGATTACTTTCGGCGCCGTTTCTTCCATAGAGAACACTGCCGGTTACGCAATCGGTTTTGCGGCGAATGTAACAGCTTCCAAAGGAACTTATGCCTCATCAGGCAATATCAATGACAGAATACAGATCACTTGGGAAAAACCGTATCTTCTCAGAGATGCCAGTCTTCAATACAGGGTTTACCGCAAAGCGTATAACAGCAGTACATGGGAAGACCTTGGAACAACCGGCGAGATGTCTCATATTGATAATCCTGCCCGCGGCGTAATGTACGAATATGTAATCGGTTTACTGCACCATATTAACGGCAACATCATAGGACCTACGCGCCCTGATCAATCTTCGATATTCATTGCATCTGAAAAAACGAAAACGGATAATAAAAACAGAGCGAAATTCCAGGGCTTTATACAGAATACAGTTACAATGAACAATGTAACCCGCGGCGAAGGTGACTTCAGAAATATAATCGGCGAACAAGTCACATGGAACGGCAGCGGAATAGCGTACGGCGGCAGCGATATCAACTACGGCGTTGACGGCTACACGGTATATGTAATGAACCGCAATATTAACGCTAACTGGCATACTGCAATGGATGGCGTAACAACAAATTCCGTTTTACTTACGCCTGACAATACTCCTTCTGTTGACGGTCGTAACGTGCTCTTTGTGTTACGTGACTACAAACATTTCTTTAAGGCGCGAAGTTATGTAATGAACGGCGGTACAAAAATTTACAGCCCCGATCCGGATTGGACATATCAGTACAGATGGGCTACAAATCAAGCCGGACACATTTCCGCCTCGGAACAAATGCAGAATGACTATGTCAAATGGGGTGCGCGGCAAATTACTAAAGAGGAGTATACAAAAATCAGCACCTTGTTTATGGCAAGAGGTTTAGACAGAGCTAACGGTACCGCTTGGAATACCGGTTACTTTGGCACCAGATGGGGAGACGCAAGTAAAACTTACGGAGGCTCAGGAAGTACCGGCGCAAGTTCAAATTTCGGCGTTACCAGCTGGGATATTACTTTCCAAAATTATAAAGACGATTACTGGACAAAAGCCGGAGACTGCGTGACCTTTATCACCATTAACGGGGTATTATGGGCTGGTACAGACGCGACGAATCAATATCCGCATACTTATGGAGATAAAGGCTGGATAAATATTATTGGTCCTTGGGATACTCCTAACTTGTACAGCGGAAGAATAATCGTCGGCACTCAAGGTAATGAAGATTTAAAATGGAATGGAAACTTAAACGGAAGTACGATTAGAAGCCGGGTAAATGTTGAATATCCGTCAGGGACTGCCGCTGAAAAAATCCCATACAGAGGAGAAGATACTCCTTTACCGTTCAAGGGACAAGGCAATAACCGCCATGAACAGGACGCGTGGAAGTAAACCATGAAAAGCGCATTAATCCGCGCCTGTGAACCGGCGAATCATAGGTTCGAGTTCGATGCGCGTCCGTGTAAAAAAAAGAAAATAATCACTCTGCGGGTTGTCCTTCCGATACTCGCAGCGGCGGTTATATTGATATTCCTTGCCTCCTGCATTACGCCTTCTCCATTGTACGGAACATGGGCGGATAATAAAGGAAACGCTTTCTCCTTCTTTAATGACGATACATTCAGCGCGAGAGTATCAAGAATGGGCATTACTCAAATTTTTGAAGGGAATTATACAGTGCTGATGAATGTCCTTACGCTGGATTGCCTCAATGTTGAATTGCGCGTTGTTACAGAATGGGATATCAGAGGTAATATTCTGTACCTTGACTGGACATCATCCGAAGACGAATCTATGTCTATGACATTGTTTAAGATATCGAACTAGCGAAAGGTGGTTTTGTGAAACAGGGCGCTTTAATTGTAATAGCAGTTTTCATACTCGCCGCTAGTCCCGTGTTCGCGGACTTAACGGAAACAATTGAAGAAAAAAAACCCGGCAGAAAGCTGTATGTAACTTTTACTTACGGACCTACTGCTTCATGGCTTACAAGAATCATCGAGCAGACAGAGCGAAGCAATTTTGTTTTCAGAAATTTTTTACCGGGTATTTATTTTACTACGGAATTGCAGAACCTTCCGCTTATTACTCCGGAAGTAAGAGCGGCGTTTTATTACCCGCTGCTTTCTTCCTTTAATCATGTGCCTTATGCGAACAGCCCGCTGAATTTTGCCGGTGATCTTTTTGCCGGAGCGCGGTTTGAAATAGGATGGGGTTTTTTCAGAATAAACGGAGGTCCGGGGCTGCATTTATTATTTCTGTCTTCGGATCGATGGAACTACTTTAACATGGGGGCTGCGTTAGCTGTCGGAATTGAACTGGCTCTAAGCCCCGGGTGGAGTTTACTGATTGACGGATTTGCTTCCATTGATAACGGTAATCTGGGCACAAACAAGCAAATGGAACCATTCAATATTACGTATCAATATCAAACCGCTCTCGGCGTGCGGTACAGTAAAAAAAAGCGTAATGCCTCGGCTATATTTATGGGGAAAGACAAAGACCATCCGCCGGTAATTTTGGATCGTTAATAATATGGAGATTAATATATGAGAAAAGTATTATATTTTGTAATAGCGGTAATTTTTATTTTTTCTTCCTGTGATGATCCGGTTTTATCCGCGCCTTTTGTGCCGTCGAATGATCTTCAGGAAGGCGGAGCTGAAAGAACGCAGGGAAATGTACCGTCAAATGTATCCGCAACCCACGGTGAAAAACGCAGCATTACTCTTTCTTGGAATTCCGTTTATAACGCGGCGCGTTATCAAATCTACAGAGCAAACAGTCCTCTTGATTATTTTGTCCTTTGCGGAGAAACATCATCAAATCAGTTTACATTTAACGTACAGCCGGGAAGCACAATATACTACAGCGTAAGCTCCGTTATGCAGGACGGAATGGAGTCCAACCGCAGCAATTATGTTATAGGAACAAGCCTTGCGCAGCCTGTTATAAGCGATATTACGGATGTCTCAGAAGACAGCGCGTCTGTTACATGGTATATGGAAAACGCTTCCGACAGCACATACAGAAAAGAGCTGTTGTATGTCGTTTATTGTTTTTACGGGGATACTGAAATAGCCCAGGTTCTGCTGAATGCTTCGCAAATTTCCGAAAACCGCGCGGTTTTTACAGGTCTTGTCGCGAACACCAGATATGAATATCAGGTTGAAGCGTACATTCTCACCAATCAAAGCGCAAGTGAAAAAAGCGAAAAATTTGACGCGGCGACAGCCCGCCGTTTCAGACCCGGAGCGCCTGAACATCTGACGGCAACGCACGGAACCTCCGCTGAAAAAATAGAGCTAACCTTTATTCTTCCCGACATGGTTGACGTCGCGTTAGGCGATCAAATGTTTGATCCTAAACCGTTATATTTTACAATTTCAAAACGCATATACAGTGAAAGCGGTCATAACGCATACCAGCTGGTCAGCGCATATTTTGGCGTTGAACCGGCGGCCGCCGCATCAAAAGGCGGAACAACTTTCAGCGCTTATGTGCCGGGCGAATATGTAACATGGACAGACAACGATATTAAAACTAATCAACGCGGCGTTAAGTACGATTACCTTGTGCAGTCCTATGTTGATAATACGCCCAGGGTAATCAGCTCAGATTCTTCAAAATCAAACGCCGTAGGCTGGGCTTTGGGTAACGGAGCTGTATCATACGGCAAAACAGTTTACACTCAAAATCCCGAAGCGACTCTTTTTATTGCCGCTAAGTTACCCGTTAATTTTAATTTTGATGCAAAAGATATAGTATACGATTTTACAGTTGTTATAAAAGTTGAACCAATTGATGTTGATATTCCTGCCGGCGGCTCTGAAGAAAAAAATCCAAATGATCCGGATTCGGCTTTTGAGATTAAGAAAACTTTTTCCGGCTATGAAGACGTTAAGAATTATATTATAGAAACAGACCTAACTCAAAAAAGCACGGAAGCCGCTCCGGGCCGCGGAATTTATTCTGTTGAGATTGAAGTAAGTTTCCCCGATCAGGGTACGCCGATATATACATTTGAAGCTATCGGCAGCGTTGAAATTTCCGAAGATACCCGACCTATTGTGGTTGAAAATTTCCATATACAGGACGGATATACAAACAAGTTTGTTTTAATTTGGGATAATCATGCAAACAGGCGGTACACAATAGAGCAGTCTGCAGACGGAAAAAACTGGACGGATACCGGTATAATTGTAAATTCAAAACCGGCTGATGAAGGAAGCACGTCAGTAATAGAAAATTATAAATATGACATTATTGGTCAGGAACCTGATATAACAAGGTATTTTAGAATTAGACCGTGGCGTTTTATCAGCGAGGGAGAATTCAAATCTGGTCAGTATGTATACTCGCCTGAAGCGGCTCAGACATTAGGCGTACCGCAGTTATCGCTTGCCGAAGGAGTGTCTTACTCTGTCATTACTCCTGTATGGACAGAAGCGCAAAAAGCGGATACCTATCGAATTAAATACCGTTATACAGAAGACGGAGCGGGCGCTGATTACAAAGTTGCGGCTTTAGTTACAACCGAGGATATTTTTATTAACGCTACAGGAAAATTCAGCTATCCATTCAACCCGGAAGGATACAATGACGCTTCAAAAGCCGGTAAAGAAATTCAAATTAAGATAGACGCGTTAAATAAGGGTTTACAGACGGCGGTTGGCGGCGGTGAAATTTCCACATCTTCGGTTGAGGAAAATATAAAAACAAAATTAGTCGGTCCTGCGCTGTTAAATACAAGCGTAACTAAAGCCGCTTCGCCTCAGGATATTTCTGTTTCTTGGGATGGCGTGCAAGGCGCGGGCGGTTACTATGTATTCAGGCGGCAGTTTAATTTAACCAATACAGCAGAGGAAGGAACCGAAGCCATAGTGTATTATCTGGCGGCTTCGACTGCTTCTTCGATCAATGTTACAGGAAAAAATCTGATAACCGATTATACAAATTCAAGAGCGGATACTACTACTGCTGTAAAAGCGTCCGCTTCTTTCGCGAATTCGCGCTACACATTGCGTGATATGTTTTTAACAGACAACGATTACTACAGCATTGCTTACAACAACCATATACAGGCATATAAAGATCAGCAAAATGATATTGTTCAGGGTTTGACGTACCGCTATTATATTGTTCCTGTAATTGTCAGAAATAATATTCCCGATCCGCTTAACGCGATTGAATTCTCTTATATTAAAAACGGTTCAAACAGAAACACCAATATTGCTTCGTATAAAATGCGGGAAAACAACACTGATATAAATTATTCAGGAGCCGCCGCTCTTGAGAAAGACGGTTTTACAATCGGCTTTGGGCAGAATGTTACCGCAACCAAAGGAACATATACCACAGAAAAAGATCCTTCCGGAAATAATATCAGCAGCGGAATTAGAATTACGTGGAGCGCACCGCCGAGACTTAGAGAAGTCACAGGTTTTACTCCGCAGTATACCTTGTACGGACGGATTGCCGGCACCGGCACATGGACGGCTATACTTTCCAATGTCAGTGATACGGCACATGCTTATAAACCTCCCAATACCGGCAGGGACAGAGGGCGCGGCATTGCCTATGAATACGCCATCGGCATAAGCAACGCGGGCGTTAACGGTTCTTCGCCGCAGCATTCCAGCCGGTTTATATTAGAATGCGCAAAACAGCTCGACGAAAGAGGCAGACAAAGAATGCTCGGCTTTATGCTTGATATGATTGAAGTGGAAGGAGTAAGCCGTAACGAGCTGCGGGATTCCATGAATAATTTCGCGGAAGAGGTTAAATGGTATTCGGGCGGCGTTTACAATCCTTATAACAGTGATAATGTTATTTGGGGTATCGACGGATATGAAATATTCGTAATGAACCGGAATATCAGTAACGGCTGGCATAGAATTGCCGATATAACAGATACTCCCGATAAAATAAATATTCCCAACCAGCTTAATCAAAACGCAAGAGTCTCCAATGTACAGGGCGGCAGCACCCTGACGGGCGGCTTGCTCAAAGTAATGCGCGACTATAAACATTTCTTTAAGGTGCGCAGCTATGTTAAGAACGAAGACAACGAAAAAATTTATTGTCCCGATCCTATCTGGACGTATGAAAACAGAAATTGGTGGTCAACAAATAAAACCCCCGCCGGGCATATTGCCGCTTCGGAACTGATGCAGAACGACTATGTAAAATGGGGCGCGCGGCAAATTACAACAGATGAGTTTATAAAGATTAGTACATTGTATATGGCAAGAGGTTTAGACAGAGTCAACGGTAATGCGTGGAGTACCGGCTTTTTTGGCAAGAGCGGAAGCGCTAGTACCAATTACGGAGGAAGCGGAACCATGTCCGCAAGTTCCAATTTCGGCGTTACCAGCTGGGATATTACCTTTGTTAATTTTAAAGACGATTTATGGACAAGAGCCGGAGACTGTATGACCTTTATAACCATTAACGGCGTGTTATGGGCAGGTACAGGCGCGACAAATCAACATCCTCGCAGTTACGGGGATAATGGCTGGATAACTATATCCGGTCCCTGGGATACTCCCGGTCTTTATAGCGGAAGAATAATTGTCGGCACACAGAATACTACCGATTTATATTGGGATGGTAATCCAAGCGGCGGTAATATTAGAAGCAGAATCGCTGTGGAATACCCGTCAGGAACAGCGCGGCAGAATATTCCTTACAAGGGATCAGATACCCCATTACCGTTCCATAATCAAGGTGATACTAGATATGAACAGGATACGTGGAAGTAAACTATGTTGAATCTGCGTTCACGTTATTTAATTATCATCCTTCTCACGACAGTGCTTCTCCTCGCTTCATGCGCGGATATTTTTCAGCCGAAGATTCCTTTTGGAGAAAAAGATTCGCCTTCTTCTCTGGGCGATCTGTTCAGAAACGCTGAAGGGATTGAAAAACTCGATCCGCCGGAACAATTCTATATTACGCCTTTCTTTTCGCCTTCGGAAATTCGCATGACATGGTCGGCGGTAAAGGGCGCGGCATATTACATGATTGAACGCGCTGTTGCTTCTCCTGTTCCGGGATCAAATCCTCCTGAATGGATGCTTCCCGATGAAGACAGCGATTATAAACCATTGGAACGATTTGTTTACGATACGTCGTATGTAGATCAAATACTGAGAAATCCGTCATTGGATTCTTCGGAGTATCAGAATAGATATTTTTATCGTATCTCCTCGTTTAACACATCAAAAAAATACGAGGAAAGCGATCCTACGGAACCGCAGTCGGCTATGTTATTCCGCGCTCCGGTTAATGTTAAAGCATCAGGCGGCACTTCTACGGATTATGTCGAACTGCGCTGGGAGCTTTCTCAGGGAGCCGACTCTTATGAAGTATGGCGCAGCGATTTCTCAGGCGGTTCTTCCGCGACTTTATTGGGCATTGTTCTGGGAAATCAAAACTGGTACAAGAACATTGTAAGCGCGTCTGAACAGGGAAGAGATTTTTTTTACATGGTAAGGGCAAGGAACAGATTCGGCAATCAAAGTTTACAGACAAGACCCGCATACGGATATGCCAAGGTTTTCGGCGCTCCAGATGCGCCCGAAAATGTACGCCTTGAAGATAATTCGGGGAGAGGACATTCCAAAAGTGAAATCATAATTACCTGGGATCCTGTAGGTGAACAGGGCGCGTATTATGAAGTATTCCGTTACAGTTCTGTTGACTCATCGCTTACAAGATTAACAGGGTCGGCAGGAAAATTGGAAGATGTGTTATGGGCGGATAATGTTGGTTTAAGACCGGGTATATTTTACTATTACCGCGTTCAGGCTATTACTGATGATATAACAGACGGCAAAGCGTTAAAAAGCGAATTTTCTTCCCCTGATCCTGAAGGGTTTATTCTAAGCAGTCCTGAGACAGTTGTTGCGGAAAGAAGCCAGAGCGGTATTGTTACCGTAAAATGGCTGCCTGCAATGGGTAATGAAAACGAGCGTTTGCTTTATACATATAATATTTATTCCGATTCCTCAACAACCGGTAGTTTTACAAATATGGTTGGAAACGGCGTATTGTCTTATACCGATGCTCAAGGGTATGTCTCTGCAGTTGTTACCGCTCCTTCCGGTCATACTTTTTTCAGAGTTTCAACCGTAAACACAGCGGGCATAGAAAGTGATAAAAGCATGGTTGTTTCTCCTGCTCCTGACGCGGCGGTTATTCAAAGCGCAAGCCAGCATACGTTTATCTCTGCAAACGCAGCCGCGAATTCAAGCGGAATATATCCTGTGCGCATAACATGGAAAAAACCGGATAATGATACTCCCGCGTTCTACAATATACAGCGTTCTTCAAGATCAGGATCAGGCTTTTCGCGCGTCAACGAACTGCCGCTTAATGCCAACGGACCGTGGACGGATTTTTATTTCTTCGATAACAATACCGGTATTTATACATATCTTGATACAAACGAAACCGCGAGAGTTGCCAGAAAATATTATTACCGCGTGCTTTCATTAAATCAGCTTGAACAGGGGAATTTCCCGTCAGATGAAAGAATCGGCTGGGGCGCGTTGACTCACGAACAGTGGATTGCCGAATTCAATAAAACTTATTCCTCGGCTATTTATAAACTAACCCTTATGCACAAACCATCCGACACTGATAAACTCGGTACGGAAACAAAGTACGGAACAATAAGCGGTCAAATATATTACAACGCAAGGATAGCGGGGCTTGGCGGAGATATTACTGTTCAGCAGACAAATTACGCGGATTTCTATATCGAAAACGATCCTGCAAACGGCGTGTATTTTATATTGAACGGCAATTCAGGAAGTGAAGCGAATATGAGCGGCAACGGCAAGATGAAAAATGAAACAATAACATGCACCGGAATGTACCCGGGACAAATTTATCATGGAAATGTCCAGCTTACCGGAGGGAAAGTCTCGGGCGGAACTTACGGCGTTACACCGGACGGTTTTTCGCGGAAAGAATTAGCAGCGACAACTTATGGATATGCCGCCGGCAAATAAAGCAATTATACATGAATGATTTTATTCGGTTTTTATACAGATCGTTAATTTTTTTTCTCGCGTCACTGCCCTTATTTGCAGATGAAATCAACCCTGACAGAGCTGCGGTTATTGTAGACGCAAGCCGTCACGCGTTTATTCAAAATGAAGCGGCGAATTCAAACGGCGTATATCCGGTGCGGATAATATGGAAGAAACCGGAAAAAGATACTCCCGCATTCTACCATGTGCAGCGCTCGGCAAAATCAGGCGCCGGTTTTTCTCAAATCAATACAGCGGCATTACCCTCGGACGGTCCCTATTCCGATGTTTATTTTTTCAATGAAGCGGAAGGCGTTTATACTTATATCGACAGAAATGAAACTGCGTCAGCGGGTATAAAATATTATTACCGCGTCTTAAGCCTTAACCGGCAGGGGCAGGGAAATTTCCCGTCCGAGGAAAAAACCGGCTGGGGCGCGTTAACCCATGAAAAGTTTTTTTTCGAATTTAATAAAACTTATGCCTCAGCGATTTATAAATTGACATATATGCACAAACAGGGAAACCTGAATAAACTCGGTACGGAAACAAAATACGGAACTATAAGCGGTCAAATTTATTACAATGCCCGTATTTCCGGGTTTCAGGGAGATATTACCGTTACAACAAGCGATTATTGTGATTTTTATATCGAGAACGAGCCGGCAAAAGGTCCGTACTTTATTTTAAACGGCGACTCGGGCAGTACGGCGAATATGACAACTAACGGAATGATGAA
>JGI24695J34938_10003762_pt1 | contig 10353 bp, 9 predicted proteins | sample TergutCo191P3_FD_34938 | JGI IMG/M metagenome (IMG submission 34938) | reverse complement strand
TGGTGAACAGCGAGGGGGGGGGTGGGGTATAGCCATGGAGGGGGGGTGGTGGAGGCAGCGAAGAGGTGGTAGAAGGCCGAAACGGAGTTATTGGAGTGGAGATACCTATGTGGAACCGACTCATGAGAGCCATACGCAGTTTTTTAGGAGCGTTTGTCAACAATGTGGAGGACCCGGAGTTGATTTTAAAGCAGAACATGCGGGACTTAAGCGAGCAGATACCGCGGATGAACGAGCAGGTTGCCAAAGTCCGCGCCAACGTCTCTTTGTTGGAGAAGGAGAAGGAGAGGCAGTTGGCGCTGATAGAGAAGCTGACCTCCAAGATAAAGGTGGGGATACAGATAGGCAAGGAGGAGTTGTCTCTCCAATATGCGCAGCAGCTGCAGTCCACGAAGGCGGCGCTTGCGAAGGGTGAGGCGCAGCTTTTGGTAGCGAGGGAGGCCTACGAGAAGGCGATGAAGGTGAAGAAGGCTTTCATGTTGGAGAAGGAGCGCAAGGCGCAGGAGGTAATGGCGGCGATGGAGGGGGCGCGGCTGGCCAAGTGGCAGGCGGAGGTAGCGGATGCGTTGGAGTCCTTTAGCATAACGGGTTTGGATGCGACGCACGAGGAGATGGTGCGCAAGTTAAACGAGCAAGCGGCGGTGAACGGTGCACGCATGGCGATGGCCATGGAGTCCATAGACGCGCCGGCTGCGAGGGTGGACGAGGAGGTTGAGAAGATGCAGGCGATGGAACTCATAAAGCAGATGAAGTTAGAGATGGGGATGGTGGAAGTTTCGTCGGTGGAGGAGGCTTCGCCGGTGCTGGAGAAAACCCTTGGAAAGAAGGTTGACATAAAAAGTTGAGCACAGGATTTTCCTCGAAGAGACTTCGTTTTGGGCATGGGTTTATACTGGGGCTTTTGTTTTCATTGGCCCTTGGCATAGCGTTGTTGTCCCATTTTGGTTTTGGTGAGCGTTTAAGGCAGCGGATTTGGGGACAAGGGCCATTGGTTGAGGCGGCGGATTTTCCGGTGGGAGCGACTTCTCCAGCCTATGAGCGGACTTCCATGGTTTTGCGTCCCACCTACATAGGGACGACTGTCCGTGGTTATGCCATACCCCTGTTGTGGGCGGCGGGGGAGGAGGAGGGGGAGGAAGGCCTATGGAGGGAGTCCTTTGCGGTGGAAGTCCGCGTGCGGGTATTTGCAAGCAGTGCAGAACTTTCCAAGGCTTTGGCGCAGGGGGGCGACAATGGTGGGGTGGACATGGCCATACTCAGCATGCCGACGTTGTTATTGGGCGCTCCCGGGCTTAAACCTGCCGTACCACGCGTACTCATGCTTATGGGGTGGAGCCGTGGGCAGGATGTGTTGGTAGGCACGCAGGGGGTGCACCACCCGGTGCAGTTGAGGAACAAGCGGGTTGCGGTGGAGATGTGGGGCCCTGGCCACCATTTGTTGCTTTGGACGCTTTCGCGCGCGGGGCTAAGGCTAAGCGAGATAGAGTTGCTTGCGTTGCCTTCTGCGGTGGAGGCGGGTGCGTTTTTGGAGAAGGGGGAGGCGGATGTGGTGGCGGGCCTTTATGGGGAGCTTCTCCCTTGGGTACAGCAGAACAAAGGGGAGTTTTTGGACTCGACGGCGGATGTTCCCCATTTGGTGGCGTCCGTTATGGTTGCCCGAGGCAGTTTTGTCGCGCGCTACCCTGAGGTTGTGTTGCGTGTATTGCGAGGGGTATTCGAGCTTGAGCAGAACATGGGCCGTCACCGCAGGCGTATGCTGAAAAATTTCAAGCAGAAATACCCTAGGCTACAAGGGCCCGAGCAGTTGATGCAAGAGGAGCCTTTGGCCTCCATGGAAGAGAACCTGGCTTTTTTTGGGCTGTATGGGCAGGCAGCGGTGGGCTATGCGGAACTTTACCAAAGCACCATGGCTTTGGCCTCCAAGCTTTATGAGAGGCCGCCTGCGCCCAGGGTTGAAGAAAGTCTTGAATTGGCGCCGTTGAAGCGCCTGGCTAAGCTACAATGAAGTTGTTTTTCCAACCGTTTTTTTCTCTCCAGTTGCCCAAGTGAGCCGACGTGAATAAGTTTTCTGTTTTTTCATGGCTTTCCATTCCAGCAGCGGGGGTTTGTGCGGGGCTGTCGAGCATTTGGGTAGGGTTGCCATTGGGGGGGGTGTGGGTTTCGGTGGCGGCTGGCCTTGGCGCCATGGCAGGTGGTGCGTTTTTTATAGGCATGGGGGTTTTGTTGACGCGGAGGCATACATGGGGGGGCACGTCCGTTTTGGCACACGAGGAAGCGGGTTTAGTGGCGGAGCTTTCTGTTTCGCAACGCCGGCACTATGAGTCCCTGCGAGCCCTCAGGGACAAGACGCTTGAGCATTACATACGTTTACCTGGAGGCAGGCAGTTACAGCAGAACTCGCAGAAGCATTTGAATGCTTTGCTGGCAGCGTTTTTGCGTTTGCTGACGGGCCTCAACCTATACCGGCATTGCTTCAAACTGGAGGAGAGGAGAAGCATAGAGGAGGAACTCAAGGAAGTACAAGAAGGCCTTTCCAAGGGGGAAGGCTCGCATTTGGTGGACATTAAGAAGCGGCGGGCTGAAATTTTGGAGAAGCGGCTTGAGCGGTTTAAACATGCTGAAGAGAGCCGTGAATGGATGAGTCACCAATTAGCCAGCCTTGAGGATTTGCTTCGGTTAACCAATGAGCAAGCCATTGGCATGAGAGACCCAGAGTCCGTCAACCGGCAGTTGGAGCTTTTGACGCAGCAGGCGATTGCCACAGAAGAAACCGTCAGGGAGATGGAGCGGTTTATGGAGTTTTCAGAGGAGCTTCAGCATTGGAACACACAAAAGGCAGGCATAAGGCAATAACGCGAGGCCTGGCCTATGCTGTTGGAATTTTGGTATTGACACTCGGCATGGGCTGCGTGAAGTGAAGCTTTGGGTTTTTCCGGTTGCTGCAACCGTTTACCTGGATGTTTTGAAGAAGGGGAAGGCAGGGGGGGGTGGCCGAGGCTGGCAGGATACATATTGTGAGGGGTACGGGCAGAAGAGGGCCTGCTCCGTTGGTTGGGGAACATTTTACAGAGGTGGACATTGAGAGAACGTCCACCTTTTTGCCGAAACAGTTAGAGAGGAACGACACCATTGAAGCACTCAAAAAGCAGGCATAAGGCGATGAGGCGAAGCGTGGTATACGCTGTTGGAATTTTGGCATGGGTGTTGGGCACGGGGTGTGTGAAGCGAGCCCCGACGCCTTCCATAGCGGACGAGCAGATAGCGGACTTAGCCGCCTGGGTACCCAGGGAGATGGAAGGGGTTATAATGGTTTCTTCTTTGGAGGAACTCAAAGCTTTCGTTGAGCGGTTGAAGCTTCGCTCCTCATGGGAGCCTCTGAGAGAGGGCCTGGAGGAGTTGCAAGCGGAGGGGAAAGAGCAAAGCGAGTTGGACTTGTTTGCTTTGTCCACGTGGCAGGAGATGGGCATTCACCTTAAAGCTCCGCTGATGGTTGCCATGAACATACGCAAGGAGGCGGCGTTGTTTGCTTTGCCTTTGGTGGATGAAGCTTTGTTATTGGCTGCCATAGAGAAGCATTTGGTAGCCAAGGGAAAGTGGGAGGCACAGTCCGACATGCCTCAAGGGTTGCGAGCCTGGAAATTCAACTCCGGGGATTTTTTCATGTTGGCGCAAAAGCCGGGTTATGCGCTCATTTATATAGGTGACAATTTAGAAGCATTGCAGAAGGTGGCAGCGCTTTCTGCGGAGGACAGTTGGGCAAAGCACAAGGGGATGATGTTGGGGATTGGCTCAAGGTTGCCGGTGGAGCGTGTTATTTCCCTATGGGCTCGCCTTGACGAGAAGATGGAGACGGAGGTTGATTGGATAGGCGGGGCGATAGGGGCGCAGCCGAGGTTGAAGGTGGCGGTGGACATAACGTGGCGCCCAGGGAGAGAGCCTTGGCTGCCGGCGATGCAGACAGCACCGTTTCAACCCAAGCAATGGCCCACGGGTTTGGGCAGTGCGGCGTTGGAAATGTGGTACTCTGTGACATGGGATTGGTATGCCGAGTTATTGAAGCGCCACGCTGTGGGAGCCATTTCCCAAATGATAGGTTTTGTAGCGGAAGAGAAGTTGGATGAAATGAAGCAGCACTTTGAGTCGCCCATGTGGATGAGGGGGTGGACGCAAGAAGCGCAAGAAGAGGGAGACTCAGAGAAATTTTGTTGGAGCCTGGACTTATTGTTGAAGGAAGGAAGCGACATAGAAAAGTCCCTGAAGGTATTGGCCTCCCTCATTCCCGCAAAGGAAGTAAAACCGACGCCAGCGGGCGCCAAAATACAAGGTTGGCAAGCGCAGTTTAGGGGGCAGGAGGTGTTGGCGCAGGCAATAGGTGGGGAGGGCAAAGTGCGCGTGACAAACAGCGCAGGTGAGGCCAAGTGCGAAGCGCCCAGTGCTTTGCAAAAAGCCGTTGCGCAGGAGATGAAGAAGTTTCCGGTTGCCCTAGCCGTCCACCTCAATGCTTTGGCGAAGGCGAGGGGTGTGCGCGCCTTTTTGGAGTTGGGGCAGCTTAAGAAAACGGAATATGTGTTGTTTGGGCTACAAGCGAATGAAGGCCACGCTCAGTTTGTCGCGGAGCATTTTGTGGAGACGGACTACAAGTGATTTTTGTCCACAACCTGACAAAAATATTTGAGAAGGCAGCGCATGCGCAAGGGGTGCATGCGCTGTCCATTCCAAGCCTGGAGGTTTCTTTGGGGGAGTTTGTGGCGTTGACGGGCAAGTCCGGGAGTGGGAAGACGACGTTGTTGACTATTTTAGGTGGGTTGGACTCATGCTATGAGGGGGAAGTCCAAGTGGGTGGTGAGGTATTGGCCAAGCTTTCTTCTCGGGCGTTGGCCAAGTTTAGGGCGGAGACGGTGGCCAGTGTATTCCAAAGTTTTCACCTGATTCCAGGGTGGTCCGCAGAAGAGAATGTTGCTTTGCCGGCATTGTTTTCAAAAACTTCCCGAAGAGGGGTGAGGCCCCGGGCCTTGCAAATGCTGGAGGCAGTGGGTTTGCATGACAAGGCCAAGTCCACGCCTGCGCAGCTTTCCGGAGGGGAGCGCCAGCGCATAGCCATTGCGCGTGCGTTGTTTGCGGGTGCGCGCCTTTTGTTGTGTGACGAGCCCACAGGCAACTTGGATACGCAAACCACGCAAGGCATGGTGGACTTGCTTTCGCGGTTGAATGCCGAGGGCCTCACGCTGGTGGTGGCGACGCATGAGCCTTTGTTGTTGAGTGCAGCAAGCCGCCACCTCACTTTGGCCGAGGGGCGTTTGCAATGAGGTTTTGGGCTTTGCAGAAGTTGCTAGGCCTGTCGCTGAAGAGGGATGCCTCTTTGGCCTATTCCTCCATATTTGGCATTGGGTTGGCGACAGGCTCCCTGCTGTTTTTTTTGGGGCTTGGGTTTGGGTTAACAAGCTTTATTCAGCATTTATTTCCGGTGGAAGCCAAGAGGGTTGAAGTGAAAGCGCCCCAGTGGGTGGTTGGCGAAACGGAATACAAGAAGTTGGACGAAGTTGCCTGCACGGACTTTCAAAAGCTGAAGCATGTGCGCGCGCTTTTCAGGAAAATGGAGGTACGTGCCCCAGGCATAACGCGGGTGAATGACGACATTTTGGGCATGCGCATAGACATGGGGTTGGAGGTGATGGCGGTGGGGGTGGAGCCGGCGTTATTTGGGGAGGACATTGAGCAGGCGTTGTTTGTGGAGGACGAGGAAGCGGTACCAGCCATACTCAGCACCTATTTAATAGACGTTTACAACCAGCACTTTGCCCCCAAGAATGGTTTAGCTTCTTTGAAAGGTGACATGCTGAAGGGTTTTGGTTTTGACGTTATTTTCAACCGGAGTTTTTTTGCAGGCAACACAGGGGAGAGGGTGAGGCAGGAATTTTTTGTAGCGGGTTTTTCGCCCAAGGCTTTTTTGGCTGGCATTTCCATTCCCTTGGAGTCCGCAAAGCGCCTCAACCGTACATTGGGGAGGGAGGCGGAACAATATTCCTCGGTGGTGGTTGAAGTAGACGACAGCACTCACATAGCCTCCGTCATTCAGCAATTGGAGCGACTGGGTTTTAAGACGGACGAAGGAGAGCGCCGGTTTGTACAACAGCTTGGGTTGGCCACATGGGCGACGACGGGGGCACTCTCTTTGTTGTCCATACTCATTGGCGTATTGGCGACAATAAACATAGCGCAAGGCTTGTCTCACTCTCTGCATATGCGCGAGGGGGAGTTGGCCATTTTTCGTGCAGTAGGGGCGACGTCAGCCCAGTTGGTGGGGGTGGTTGTTGCGCAGGCATTTATATTGGCATTGGCAGGTGGGGGCCTAGGGGTATTGGCCGCATGGGGGGGCGGCTATTTGCTGGATGGTTTTTTATTTCAGGCACTGGGGGCCATTACATGGCTGCCGAAGCGTTTTTTTATGTTGCCCGTGGGGGTTTATTTAGGAGGGGTTATGGGGGCCATATTGGCAGCATTGTTAGGAGTTTGGGGGCCCAGCCGGCGTTTGTTGAGGCGGGGTATAGCGGAGGTTTTGGCAGGCCGTTGAAGAAGGTGGGGTGAGACAGGAGGAGGCAAGCCCAAAGAAGGGTTGTGTTTGGGCACAGAAGCGTATTTATTGGGTGCCTTGAGAGCTTTAGGTTTTTTGTGACAAACTCATACAACATAACGCCCATTCCCTTTGGGCAGCAGAAATACGTCCTCCTCAAACACATTAAGAGTGGGGGGATGGCCGCGGTGTGGTTGGGCAAAAGCACTACCGGCAGCAAGCGTTTGGTTGCCATTAAGCGTATTTTGCCGCACGTTGCAGAGGACACGGACTTCATTTCCATGTTTATTGACGAGGCCAAAATTACCGTCCAACTCGACCATTCCAACATTTGCAAAATTTATGAGCTTGGGCAGGACACAGACCACTACATTGTTATGGAATACGTGCACGGCAGGGATTTGCGTGCGGTATTTGACGGGTGTGCCCGAAATGCGATGCCGCCGCCGATTCCATTGGCCTGTTATGTTATGGCGTGTTGTTGCAAAGGTTTGGATTATGCACACCGCCGCAAGGATGAGAAGGGCAAGGAGTTGGGCATTGTCCACAGGGATGTTTCCTTGCAGAACATTCTCGTCGGTTTTAATGGGGATGTGAAAATTATTGACTTTGGTATTGCCAAGGCGGTGATAAAAAGCACCAAAACAGCAGCGGGGACACTCAAAGGAAAATTTTCCTATATGAGCCCTGAGCAGGTTTGCGCGGGCCCACTGGACAGGCGCTCCGACGTTTTTGGAATAGGCATTTGCCTCTATGAGTTGTTGACGGGCAGGCGTTTGTTTACGGGGAGGACGGACTTTTCTGTGTTGGAGAAAGTCCGCAAAGCGGAGGTGGCCTTGCCGACAGCCCTCAATGGCAACATTCCCTCAGTACTTGAGGGCATTGTTATGAAAGCGCTCGCCAGGAATGTGGAAGACCGCTACGCATATGCCAGCGACTTGGGAGATGACTTGTGGCATTTCCTCTATGGTTTGGACGAAATTTTCAACAGGAAAAACCTTGCTGAATACATGCAAGCTTCATTTGCACAACAATATGCGGAGGAAAAACAATACCTCGAAGAATGCATGGCAGAATTTGGGCCCGCAGCGCCCAACGAGCAAAACACCCTGGGTGGGCAAGCTGGGCCGCTGGAAGATTTTGTACACCGCACAGAGACCATTTCCGACAGCATTCCCCCATTGTTGGGCCCCAACCCCACCATAAGGGAGCCGCTTCTCATAAATGACACACTGAGCATGGGGCAAGCAGAAAGTGTGGCCATAGACACAGGGCCCGCGGCCACAAGTGCGGAACCTATTGCCCCCATATTTGACCCGACTTTGTCCGAGACGCCCAATGAGAGGTCCCTCTCGGTGTCGCCGCCCCCTCTGCCTCTCCCGCCTCCACTCCCGCCTCAACGCCACTCTCAACCTTCAGGTTACCCCCCCTATACGCCACGGTCCCCTCAACCCTCTGTGTTGAGGAAGTACCTCTGGGTGTGGGTGGTCTCTGCATTGGCTGTTTTGGTGGCGCTTGCCATTTTGGTTTGGCCAACCTCTGTACCCAAGGGAAACGTTTTGGTGGAGGTACCCAAGGGTTTGCAGAGGGTGAGGGTGGTTATTAACGGCGAGGAGTTGCAAGACAAGGAGGGGGCCCTCCAAGCATGGCCACGCCTCGTCCAAGTGCCTGCAGGCAAGTTGCACATTTCCATGTTGGCCGATGGGTATGAGCCTTTCTCCATAGAGATGGAAGTACCGGCAAGCGAAAGCCGTTATGTACGGCTTTCAAAGACGTTGCAGAAGCTGCAAACCCAATAACCCAGCCGGGGGAGTGGATGATGGACAAGAAGCAACTGGAAGCCATGCCTGCGTGGGCGCAGAAGTTGGCACACGCCTATTTCAGCCGAACCGTATGTACCTTTTTATTGCACGGGGTAGCGGTGAGGGATTTGCACCCCCTGGGGGAGGAGGGCAGCTATGGGCCGCTGAGCAGTTTTTTGGCCAAGGAGTTGTTTGCAGGGCGCAACCATGTGCTTTCCTATAACCGCTCCTCAGGCATTCGCGCGTTGGACGGAAACTCCATGGCGGACGTTTCCAACGCCATGGTGGGTTATGACGCCCTACACGGCACACAGTTTGCGCATGCACTGCCGAAGGAGCCCGCCAAAGCTTTGCAGCTGCTTGAAACGTTTTTGCGTTTGCGCATAAGCGAGCGCAAATCCATTGCGCTGGTGATTGACTTTGCCGAAACGCTGGTGCCGGCCTCAGAGGGTGCCTCTTTGTCCGCTGAAGACCGCTTCCTATTGGTAACCTTGTTACGGTGGGCTTCAGACGTGCAGTTTTTGGCAGCGGACGTGTCCATTGTTTTGGTGAGTGAAAGTTTGGCGGACATTTCTCCGCGCCTGGCGAGAAACCCCTATGTGGCGACGGTGGAGTTGGCGCTTCCCGACGAAGTGGGGCGTTGTCGGTTTCTCCGGCACAAGTTGGCGGGCCGCGAAATGGTTTCCCTGTCCGAGGTAGGGTTGGAGGCCTTTGTCAAACTCAGCAGTGGCCTCTCCTATTTGCATTTGGAGCGTTTGTTTAGCTTTGCAGAAAACTCCAAGAAAATTTCTCTAACGGCCCTCAAGGAGGCGAAGAAGGAAGCCATTGCGGCGCAATGCCATGGCCTTTTGGAGTTTATAGAGCCTTCTTTTGGTTTGGAAGCTGTTGCAGGGCATGAAGCGGCGAAGGCGATGTTATTGGGGACGGCGAAGGCGTTGAAGAAGGGGGCGACAGGGGCATTGCCGATGGGTTATTTGGTAGCGGGCCCGGTAGGGACGGGCAAAACCTATATGGTGACATGTTTTGCAGGGGAGGTAGGAATTCCATGCCTGAAGTTTTTGAATTTCCGCAGCCAGTGGCAAGGGGCAACAGAAGGCAACCTTGAGCGTATTTTTAACATACTCAAAGCCTTGTGGCCCGTGGTTGTTATTGTGGACGAGGCGGATGCTTTTTTGGGCAACAGGGACGTTGCTGGGGACTCTGGGACTTCAAACCGTATTTTTGCTTCCCTGGTTTCATTTATGGGGGACACACAATACCGCGGAAAAATTCTCTGGTTTTTGTTGACGTGTCGCCCGGACAAGTTGCCCATAGACTTAAAGCGCCAAGGGCGAGCGGAGGAGCACCTTGCTTTGTTTCACCCGGAGACGGCCCAGGAGAAGAATGTCCTTTATGCGGCCATGTGCAAGAAGTTGAAGTTGAAAATAGAGGCGGAGGTGGAGGACTTTTCGGCATATTGCGAGGGCAAAACCTTCAGTGGGGCGGACATAGAGGCTTTGTTGGTACGTGCGCAGTTTTTGGCGGCGACGCAAGGCCGCTCCAAAGTGGGCAAGGCGGAGTTGTTGGAGGTGTTGGAGGATTTTATTCCGCCCTCCTACCCATTGGAAATGGAGTTGCAAAACCTCGTTGCCGTGCAGGAGTGTACGCGCCGTAGCCTCCTGCCCAAAGTTTATGCGCAAGCAGACAGAAGCCAGTTGGCAGCCCGCATTCAAAGGTTGAAGTTTCTTGTAGGGGAGCCATAAATGAGGCGGGGGGCCTGCGGCCCGGGCCCTTTTTTGAAATGCTTCTCTTTGCCCTCCGGGCGGGGTTTTATTTAATTGAGAATGTTTTTATGGGCCATGCGGCCCGGGCTTTTTCGCCCTCCGGGCGTTGTTCTCTCTGGGCCTGCGGCCCGCGCTTTTCTGCCCTCCGGGCGTCTTGCCTCCGGCGGGGAACTTTTTGCTCGCCCAAAAAGTTCCTCAAAAACGGCTCCCTCCGGTG
>JGI24695J34938_10003761_pt1 | contig 10354 bp, 10 predicted proteins | sample TergutCo191P3_FD_34938 | JGI IMG/M metagenome (IMG submission 34938) | reverse complement strand
TTAAAATATACTTTAAACTTTATTACTTCACCTTGAATTACTTTCATTTTTAAATTGGAAATATTTAAAGCATTTGCAGCATTTTCTGGTATATTCTCTGGATAATATTTAATTCCATTTTTACCTTCATCATCATAATATATATAAACGTAATCTATATTCTTATTCAGACTAGTATTTATGTCTATTTCTAAATTAAGATAAGANTGCGTTACAAAGAATAGTAGAATGTCTTTGGCATTTTCTGGCTTCATAGTAATAGTTATATTTTGCTGATTGCCAATTATAGTAATGCTATATTCTAATCCAATCCCATTAAAATAGCTTTCTATTAGGTCTTTAATTAAAGTGAATGACTCATTAAAATAAGTCAATTTTACAGTTAATTTCTTTTCTTCTTCTACTGTAAAATATAAGTCTTCGCCATTACTTTTCTTACATATAGAATTAGCACNTTCTTCTATCAATTCGCCATCAATCTCTATATCAGTAATTATATTCTTATTTCTTTTACAAGCANAATAAAACTTCCTTAATTCAGTTTTTAAATTTAAAATGAAATCAGAATTTTCGTTTCTTTTATTAACAGATTTATATGGCAATTTAAAAGANATACATCTTCTTTCATTGTCTATTTTNNTTAAAGTAAAGCCAACTAATTTAGATATTGGCGTATCATCTAATNTAGAATTATCAATGTCTAATTCTTTATTTCGTTTTATATTAAAGTAAATCTCTACTATTTGTTCCGGAGCGATTTTAAGATTNCTTTCTGGTAGTGTAATATCTTCGGCTTCTATATCTATAATTTTAATATTATTGTTTGGAGCGATATATTGTATTTTTACAAATGCGCCTTTTTCATCAACATCATTCTTTTCCCATAAATCGAAAGAATTTCTTATTCGACAACCACCTTTGCCACCAAAAGTATTGTAAATGTCAATTTCTTCTCCGCCTTTTGCGATTATACCATCATTATAAATAATAGTATTTCCTTTGTCTTCATTTTCAGAAGTGTCTTCATTTTCAGAAGAATCATTTCGTATTTTGCCTACAGTATACTCTATTAATTTATCTGTTGTATAATCTTTAACATATCTTTTTAATTCACCAGTTCCGCCTGTTTCTATTGGATTTATATTTTCTACTATCGAACCATTATAATTTGTTCTTAAATCGCTTTCGTTTTGATCATAAAAAACGGCTAATATAGAAGGAGTTTGCTTTATATCGTATTTGCTTATATAATTAGGTTCATTTTCATTATTTATTGGTTTGCCTATAGAACTTTTATTTATTGGACTATATAACAATCCAAAATATTTGACATATTCGTCAGTATTACTTAATTCTAATTCTATATATTTATCTTCTGTTTTATCAAATTTTATTCCAGTTACTATTTCTAAGTTTTTAGAAAAGACAATCATATTTGCAGAATAGCAATAAGTTCCGCTATATTCGTATTTTAAAACGCTCCATTTACCAGTATCATTGTAATATTTATCATTTACTTGTTTTTCTCTTGTCCATGTAAAATCTTTAATTGTTAGTTTGTCATAGCCTTCATTTTGTGGCCATTCTTTATTTAATATTTTATCAGGATCAATAAATTTTGAATTGTATACTTGATTATTTATATTATCAAATCCTGCTCCCGAAAGAGTTATAGAATAAAAGCCGTCTTCTTCAATTAAAAAATTATTAGACTCGGGAGTATAATCTTCTAATATTACTTCGTTAATAGCATATTTTGACTTTCTTAATTTAAAATTATCATATAATTGTCGATTTTGACTATCATTTAAAATTGTATCTTTATCTACTTTTAAATTAGCTTCTTCATCTGATACTAAGCCAGTGATTATAACTTTAAAGCCTGCGTTACTGAATTTGGCTACCTCTTCTCGCTTATTTTCTGAGATATTAAGTATTCTGTAGACAGTAAAATTGTCCGCACCTTTTTGATTTTCGACTTCATAAGAACCAACATATTTGTCAATTATTTGGTTGTCATTATTGAGTATTAGAATTTCTTTGAATACGTCTTTTAGATCTTGATTATCTACTATAAAATCATAATACTGATGTGCCATCTAATTCTCTCTTTTTTATCTGATACATATTTCGAAAAGATTCTATCAAATCTAAATGTATTTCATTTATATAAATGAGTATGTTTTTAATTGTTATTTAATTTATTCTTATATATTAATTGGAATATAACGATGAATAAATGGTCAAATGGGTTAATTGAACTATCAAAAGAATATCTTAATTATTCTGGAACTTGCGTTAAATCATTAAAAGGTGAATTCGGAAAATTAGAAATTGATTACCAAAATAATATTTATTCAATTATTATTTTTAATTCAGATCAAACTATAATTTTCAATTCAATAAATCAAATAATAAATGCTGGTTGGGTTGTTGACTAGAATAAAATATCATCTAATTGATTATCACTTTGAACAAAAGCATATAATAAATCGTATTCAATAATACTTAATAGATATTTTACAGTATTTAATATATCCCAATAGGTACTTACAGAAATCTGATTATTCTTAAAATCAAATATGTCCATATCAAAATCACCACTTTTACTTAGAAAATCGATAATTTCACTTGGTATACTAGAGAATATATTTCTATTTTCACCAGTTGAAATGATAACCATTCTTTCATTATCATCTTTTTTATTCTTGTTTTTGTTTTCATATAATTTATGATTACCTATTGATTTTAATATTTTTTCAAGCCGTTTTAATTCACCAAATTGATAAATCTTATTATACATCTTCATAATATGTCTCCTTTGAAATTATTGTTGTAATCTTAATTCGTTCTTCATAATTAATTTTATGATATACTGTACTTATACTTTCAATATTTGTTATTTCATCATTTAAGATTTTTATTAATATTTTTTTTCCAATATTTGATACTGTTGGTTCAATTATCTTTTCATTTAGTTTTCCCATATTATTTAGTTAAATAGCTATTTTAAGACTTCTTAGATACAATTCTGTAATTGCGATATTTGAATGATCAAGCAGTTTTGAAAGTTTGTAAATATCCTTGTCTTTTACATACTCGGAAATAGCAAAATAATGCCTAAAATCATGGGCAGAATAAGCTGCTTGTATTTTTCCTTGTTTGTATAATTTGGTAGTTTGTCGAATTATTCTCATTTTTAAAGCAGGTGTAGATATATTTTCAAAAGGTGTTTTATTGTTCAAATACGAATATTTTATATTTGTAATTACTTCAATTGGAAACTCACCGCAAATGGATTTTCCCTTTGAAACTGATGAATATCTGTTTCCCCAAACTTTTAAATTATATAATGCCCCAACTCTTAAACCACGATATGCCATTATATATATTGCCATTTTTTCAAGTTCTGGTAATTCATTTAATATTGTTATTAATTCAATTTCAGATGGTATTTCTATATCTTTAATTGTTTTCTTTACGGGGCGAGCTTTAGTTCCTCTAATTGGGTTTTTGATTATTGAATATCTGCGTTCTAAATATGAATAAAAAGCGGAAATACCTGCGACGATTAATAATTTTGAATTCGGCGATCCTGACAAACTGTAAATAAAATCATCTGCTTGCCCCGGAGTGAGTTGTAAAATATTATATCCATTTTTGTTTGTATATTTCTCTAATTCTTTAATAGCCTTGTAATATGCCGACTGTGTAAACTCACTTCCTGTTCTACTCGATTGCATAATAAATATTGATTTTTCTGTTTTGTAATCAATATTAGCTAACTTTGATTTCAAATGTAATTCATTAGTCAAATTTTGAGCAATAACAATTTGAGCGATTTTCTCTAATTGCTCGTTTGTAAGGTCATTTAATTCTGGACTTTCGTTTGCAATTTTTAAAGCCATATTCTCAACTTTCTTGTTTTTATATTCAATTAGTTTGTTAAAAGTTGTCATTTTTTACCTCAAAATATCATAATTTTTAATGTTATATAATTAAATATTATATAACATATATTTTATATAAGAATGATAAATTTAGGGTTCAAATTCCATTTTTACTTCATATAGCGTTTTTATTCTATTATATATTTGGTTTAATCGTGAAACGATTTCCTCTAAAGTTTTATATATTTCCTAATAGTTTACTCTAGTGTACCTTTATATTATATATATATAATTAGGTACACTTGAGGAAACTTTAGAGTAAACCAGAGGTTTACAATTTCCAAATAGATTATATAAAAAAGCAGTTTTTAATTGTCTACAAAAGAATCAAGTAATAATTTATGATCTGCATTTAAATCGCCTTTTATAACCCAGTATTCTACATCTTTTGTTGCCCCGTAAGCAATCATTGTCCATTTATTATTTTTTGAATTTTTATTTATAGATATACTTGCCGTTTTTTGATTTCTATAACAATAATTCCAATGCTTATTATCTCTATATATTTGTGCTAATGAATCTTTTGTATAATATTCTTGAGGAGTGTTTTGAAATGTTTTAATTAACCATAATGGTTGTGATGTTTTTCTACTCCATCTTTCATCTTTCCATTTTGAATTTAAAAACTCTTTTATCTCCTTTTTTATATTTAAATCGTTGTGATTTATTAGAATGTCTTTAAAACCTGCATAATCCCATATTTTAATTCCATCCGAAAATATTACTTCATTGTTCAATTTAAAATAGTTAATTCCTGTTTTTAGATTATCTTTCTTTATGAATATTCTTATATTTGGTTCTTCTGGACATACTAGACAATAATAATCTACTTCTTTTAATGGAAATCTATGACTAACCCAAAAACAATAAAAGTTTCCTTTTTGTATATTTATATTCGAAATTCTTGTTTTTCCATCATTCTTTTGTAATTGTAGACTATATTGAATAGAAACATATTTACCTGTTGTTCGACTTAAACATTCTAAATGACCTTGTCTTATAGGAGTTTGCTTTCCAACTTTAGAGAATAATGTAAAAAGAATAGGTAGATCTTTTTCTATTTGGTTGTGGCATGCTTCAAGATTATCTTTCTGTTTTTTATTCATAAAATATACTCCTTGTGATTAAATCAGAAACAAGGACGGCCGTCTAATCCAATCACAAGTTTCTATTATAAATAATAATATTTAGTTACAAAGTCAAGTAAATTATAATTATTTATTTTTCTTGACGATTATTTTCAAATTATTTATTTTTAACATATAACGATTTATAGGAGGCCATATATGGCACTAAGCGAAAACGACCTGCAATTAATTAAATATGCAGGTATCACGGCGGATGATTTTGAAAAAAAGAATGAAGATGAGCAAGCAAAGGTATTGTCAAATGGCTTCAAAGAATATATGAAAGCCAGAAAAATGCAAAAGAAACCAGAATACTTTGAAAATGCGCAAAAAATCATTCCCAAAATTAAGGAATTACTTGAAAAACCGCCAACTGTTTATTACAAAAAGGTATCAAAAGAAGGTAAAACAAGTATTTTAGAATGTCAAGTAATAGGTTATTCTATTTCAGAGAAAAGATTCTTAACAATTAATCCAAACAGTTCATCAGAAAACCCAAATATTACAAAATTATCTGAGGATGAAATTGTTATGAAATCAGCCTAAACGACAAATAAATATGCCAGATTATTCTGGCATATTTATTTCTGTTCCATATAATCCTAATAATGAAACAAATGCTATTAATTTCGTTTTTCCTACCAAATTATAGTAAATGTTATACTTTTGAATTAAGTATTCAAATGTTTTAAGTTTAACCACATTATCAAGTTCTAAATTAACTTCTAAAATACGTTTCCCATCAAATATTTTAGCTTCCTTTTTCTTTGTTGATTTCGTAAAATATTCCTTATAGACATAATCTCTATTCAAATTATTAAGTAATTTTATATCAAATATATAATGTTGTTTAATATCAAATAGAAATAGAATCTTTCCAGTATCAATGACTATATAATGATTAAATATTTTACAAGCTTTTACTATCCTAATTAATTCATTTCTTTGCTCCTCTATATTAAATTTAAAAAACCAGTCATTAATTCTATCTTTCACATCATAATAAGTCATTTCAAGTTCTGTTTTATTAAATTTATCAACTTGTAATTCGTATTCAATTTTCAACTTAGATAATTCAATATTTAGGTCATTATATCTTTTCTCATTATCATTAATTTGACGTAAAATTGCTTTTATCATATCTTCTTCTTCTAATTTATCTAACAAGTTATTGAACTTTAACAACCTTTTCTCAATTATTCCCAATTCTTTTTCTAATTTTGTTAATTTCTCTTTTATTTTTAATTGGCNCTGCTTAATATTTCGCAAACTTTCCTTTAATNGTTCATTTTTATTATCAAAGACAACTAGAAAATAGAAATAAAATATTTTGAAAATCTCATTTAAATGTTCAAGTTTAAATGATCTTGGGTGTTGCTTACAAGTGCTTTTTGTAATTGTCGATAAATGATAATAACATAAATATCTAAATGTTTTTCCAGATTTCTTCTTCGATAATTGATCTTTATAATAGAATTTTACACCACACTCGTTNCATTCCATAATTCCAGTTGCAATATCTTTATCAGCTCTTAGCAATCTATCTTTTCTTGTAACGCTTCGATTTTTTCCTAATATTTGTAATCTTTCACAAAGTTTTACCCAATCTTCTATACTTATTAATTCAACTGGATAATTATGGGATTTTACCCAATATTTTCTATCTAATAAAATCTGTAAATTATCAATTTCATATTTTCTAAAACTTTTAAAAATATCATTACCTTCAATTGTTAATTGGAAACCAGTATATTGATATCTTCTTAATATTTTTCCTAAAGTAAAAGCACGTCTTAGAGCCAATTTTTTATCAATTTTATTCATATCATATATTTCTGTACATACTTTTGATAAACTTAAACCTTCCATATATCTTTTAAAAGCATATTTAATTGTATTTATTTCACTTTCGATTGGAACCCAATTTGTATATCCATTTTCATCTTTTCCAGATTTTCCATATCCATATAATTTTACATGAGTTCTTTTCCCTTCATCAATTCTCTTTCTTGTTCCTCTAGTTGTTCTTGCTACAATAAGTTGTCTTTCATATTCTGCAACCGCATCAAGCATTTGCCTCATAAATTTAATTTGTGGATCATCAATCTTAAATTCTTTTTGATTTTCATAAAGTATAATTTTATTCTTTTCAAAAACATTAAAAATAAAAGCAGAAGCATATTGATTTCTTGAAAGTCTTGAATGTTCCCAAACCCAAACTTTTTCTATTTTTTTATTTTTAATATCATTTATTAGATTTGTAAATGCAGGTCTATTTTTAAATGGATCTAATTCATCATCTGAAATTTTAAATCCAGATATACCAATATCTTCATATATTTCATATTCAAATTTATGTTCCTCGGCAAATTTAATTCCTGCTATTCTCTGTTGCACTATTGTTGAATTTTCTAAATCACTGTCTTTACTAGTACGGCAGTATATACCTAACATAAAAATCTCCTATATATCTAAAATACAAATTATTAAAAATCTGTCAAGAAATATATAAGAAATTATATAAAGAAAAATCTCTAACTTATGATGACGCTCGTCAAGCCGGTGCAGCTGTAGAATGTACTATTTTCGATTCTGGTTATAGTGTCGGGTATTTCTACGCTTGCCCCGCTGCCTATTCCGCCAACGCTCGTCAATTTGGTACAGCCCCCGAACATAGAATTATCGATGCTGATTACGGTGTTGGGTATGATCACACTCGTTAAGCCGTTGCAGTTGTTGAATGCAGCACTGCCTATTCTAGTTACGCTGGTAGGTATTTCTACGCTCGCCTTACTGCCTGTTCCGCCAACGCTCGTCAATCTGGTACATGCTTGGAACGCATTATTGCCGATGCTGGTTATGCTGCCATCGCTGGGCAAGTTTATGGACATAATCTGGCTTAATCCGGCAATCCCTGGGGGGATGGCACCACTATTGCTTCCCGTGTTAAACGCGCCAGGGCTTGTCCTATAACTGCCGCTCATGTCGAGGGCTACGAGTTTGCCGCCGGTGTTGAGAGCGGCGAGGAGAGCAGTAAAAGCAGTGCCGCTGACGGTACTGTTTATTTCTGTACCCATTCCTGTCAACTCTATCGAGACCTTCAGAGGGACAGGGTCTACGGCGGTTCCTGCATGGGAAGTACCGCTTTGCAGGTAGGCGATGAGTGTTTGGTTTTCAATACAGCCATCACCACGTTCACAGGCTCTGCTTATTACATTGCTTGCTACAGTCCAGTTGCCGAAGTCGTGACCAAGTGCAGGGTACGATGTGCTTGATGTACCTGTCGCGTTGCATCCTTCAACCGTACAATGCCTGCTCCCGCTGCCAGGTGTTACACAGGTTGGAATTGTTGCGCCCGGATCATATTGCCAGATGTGGAGGCTTGGGTCTGCAGGGTATGTGCCGCCTATTGATGTCTCAGTACAGCCGTCAACCGTACAATGTCTGTTTCCGCTTCCTGCTTCCATGCAGGTAGGAACATTCGCTCCTGAGTCATATTGCCAGTGGTGTGCATTTGGGTTAACGGTTGTTTCACGTAATTCTGTTTCGTCACAGCCGCCGCACGAGCGTGTTTCCTCGCCGGGCAATTGACAGTTAGCGGCTGTATAAATTGACCATTCGCCCCATGTATGGGTGTGTGTTTTGCCGCCGTTATCACAAGCAATTGTGATAATTCCGATTGTTGTGATCACAGCAATAAGCCATAACCATTTTGATTTACTTTTCATTTTAATCCTTCCTTATTTTTTTTCTGTTACAGAAAAAGCGGGACATTTAATCGACCGTTAAAAAGTTACAGTTAAGTAACGATTTTAAACGGAGGAATTTATGGTATATGGTTACATTAGAGTAAGCACAGATAAGCAAACGGTTGATAATCAGCGGTTTGAAATTGAGCGTTTTTGCTCGCATAATAATTTGGCTATTGATAAATGGATCGAAGAAACAATCAGCGGCGTAAAACAACCGGAAAAACGCCTGTTAGGTTCTTTGCTTAATGGAGCAAAAACAGGCGATTTAATTATCTGTTCAGAGCTTTCAAGACTAGGCAGAAGTATGTTTATGATCATGTCTATATTGAATTATTTATTATTAAATGGCGTAAAAATATGGACAATCAAAGACAATTACCGACTAGAAGACGATATTAACGCAAAAATTCTCGCTTTTGCCTTCGGTTTATCAGCAGAAATAGAGCGCAGCCTTATTTCTCTAAGGACAAAAGAAGCCCTTACCCGTAAGCGATCGGAAGGCATTAAACTTGGCAGACCCATTGGAAGCAAGTCTAAACTTCTAAAACTTTCGGGGTATGAGACGGAAATTCTGGCTTTGCTTGATGCAAAAGTATCCAAAACCGAGATTGCCCGAAGGTTCGGTGTATGCCGTAAGACCATTTTAAGATTTGAAAAAAACAAATAAAACCGTAACTTTTAGGTATAATGGGTTGTATATATGAAAGTAAACATGTTACATTTAAAAGCAGTAAGTGAGAACATTTAACGGTCGATTAAATGTCCCATTCTATTGATCGTCGGTATTTCGTTTTGATAATAAAATAGCAAATTATACCACAACAAGTGAGAGGTATGGTTATTATTTTAAATAACCTTTATCTATTGACAATACACCATATATGATGTATATTAATACATGAGCAATAAGTGGCATGTACTCTACTATTAACCAAACTGGCAAAAAAGAATCGTGATGATTTTTTAGAGAGAAATACAGAAAAAGATATAAGGAATTTAATATGAACTATAATGAACATTTTAAAAGTAAACTTAAAAATCCGGTGTTTAAAAAAGCATACGAAGAAGAGAAACGTTTATTGGATTTAAGTTATGCAATAGTAAAAGCTCGTGAAGAAAGCGGTTTGACACAAAAAGAACTTGCGCAAAAAAGTAAAGTTACCCAACAGCAATTATCAAAAATTGAAAACGGGGTAAATTGTAATATGCTTACATTCATTAGGGTTTCAAATGCACTTGGTCTAGGTCTCACAATAAGTGTATAAAAATATTGTAGCAACTAACTCTACGAATCCTAGATTTTACGAATCTTCCGAATTCGATAACTGCGTTGAAAGATACCTTTCGCCGGAATCAGGCAATATGGCAACAATGGAGATTATCCGCGCATGCAGTAACGCCGATCTTTTTAAGTCTTCAATTTGTTATGCGACGTTTTCGCTTTTGTTTATTATTATATTTATTTTTCAATTATTTTAATTTTGATATTTGGAACATTTGAATATAATATCTCTGTGTCAACAGT
>JGI24695J34938_10003759_pt1 | contig 10360 bp, 4 predicted proteins | sample TergutCo191P3_FD_34938 | JGI IMG/M metagenome (IMG submission 34938) | reverse complement strand
GTCGGGCAGGTAATGCGGAAGGCGGAGAAGAAGGCTGATCCGAAGGCTGTTAATGAGTTGCTTAGGGAGGCGTTGGCGAAGAAGGTTTAGGTGTCTTAATGCAGAGGGATTGCGGGTCAAGCCCGTAATGGCGTATGTGGTAGGAATGAATCAGACCGGATTGACTGACCTAGTCAATCCAGTCTTTTTAGCAATTTCGCAAATTATCTTATTTTTATGTGGACTTCTCGTAGTTGTGCCTCGGAGACTTCGCCCGGGGAACCCATTAATAAATCTTGGGCATTGCCGTTTAATGGGAAGGCGACGACTTCGCGGATGCTTTCTTGTTCGGTTAACAGCATAACGATACGGTCAAGCCCGGGCGCCATTCCTGCATGAGGGGGAGCGCCATATTGGAAGGCATTGAACAAAGCGGAAAATTTATTTTCGATATCCGCTTGTGTATATCCCGCGATTTCAAAAGCTTTTAACATCACATCAGGGCGGTGGTTACGGACAGCGCCTGATGAAAGTTCGACTCCGTTACAGACGATATCATACTGGTATGCCTTAATATCAAGCGGATCCATAGTGTTAAGGGCATCCATTTCGCCTTGCGGCATGGAGAAAGGATTATGTGTAAATTCGATTTTTCCTGTTTCTTCACTGATACCATACATGGGGAAGTCAGTAATATAGCAGAACTCAAAAGCATCTTTGGTAATCAAATCTAAGCGTTTGGCTAATTCGGTACGAATCTGCCCTGCCAAGCCATCAACTAATTTTGTTACATCGGAGATAAAGAATAGTGTATCGTTTTCTTTAAGCGAAAGCATTTTAATCATTTCCGCTTTTTTCTCATCAGAAAGGAATTTTACGATTGGCCCTTTTAACTCCATATCTTTCAGTACGGAAATATATCCTAACCCTTTCATGCCGATTTCTGTCGCAAATGACAGCATTTTTTCGAAGAAAGAGTTCGTTTGGCCGGCACATTCGGCAACGATTCCGCGAACGGGTTTGTTACGGAAAGGAGCGAAATCAACATCGCCGAAAAATTCACTTAGATCATTTATAATGAGCGGATTTCGTAAATCAGGCTTATCAGTTCCGTATTTAAGCATACTTTCAGCGTAAGGGATGCGGATAAATGGTGCAGAGCTCACCTTTTTATCAGGAGCAAATTTCGTAAAAGTATCGGACAATACTTTTTCGGCGACAGCGAAAACATTTTCTTGCGTGGCAAAAGCCATTTCGAAATCCAATTGATAAAACTCGCCGGGAGAGCGGTCGGCACGGGCATCTTCATCACGGAAACAAGGTGCGATCTGAAAATATTTATCAAAACCTGAAACCATTAGAAGTTGTTTAAACTGCTGAGGTGCTTGCGGTAAAGCATAAAACATACCATGATGTTTACGGCTGGGAACGAGATAATCGCGCGCGCCTTCAGGTGAAGATGATGTCAAAATCGGGGTATTGATTTCCAAAAAGCCCAGTTCACGCATTTTTTCTCGTAGATAATGAGTGATTTCCGAACGAATAATGATGTTTTGGTGAACTGCCGGATTTCGCAGGTCAAGGAAACGGTATTTCAAGCGGAGTTCTTCGCGGGTTGCGGTCGATTCATTTATTTCGAATGGCAGTTGATTAACCGAAGGACCTAGTAGTTCGATGCTCTCGACTTTTACTTCGATTTCTCCCGTATTAATCTTGGGATTGATAGCGTCAGCTTCGCGTTCGCGTAATGACCCGATTGCAGAAATAACCGTTTCTTTTCCGATACCTGCAAGAAGGGCATCATCATTTATAACGATTTGGGTTATCCCATAGTGGTCGCGTAAATCGATAAAAATGACTCCGCCGTGGTCACGAATAGTATCAACCCAACCTGCTAAACGGACAGTTTGACCGATATTTTCTTTGCTTAGTTCATTACAATGGTGTGTACGATATTTGTTCATAAAATACTCAACTCTCTTTATGCGTTCTTAATGATGGGTTCTTAAGTTACTATTATCTTTTCTTAACACAAAAAAAGAAGCGTGTCAAGGAAAAATTGATAGCAGTACCTTATCATTTTGAAACTCAATATTCTTTAAATAATACAAAATAGCTGCTGTCATCCTCTTCGCGACGTCTCTTTTATTCAAGGGATGCAAATCATTATCTTCGCCAATATCATTAGTAATTATTAATGCCGTACTTCTATAATTAAGGACAGAAGCTTGCTTCTCGCGGATAATCGCCCAGTTTTCATTAAATTCACCCGCATCATAATTAGGAAGCTGAACAGATATAAACGGGATGTCACCAAAGCTTGCCCGAATATCGGTAATGAAGCGCGATAACAGCATATCGTATAGATAGGGGAAGCCATCATTGCTTTCGCCTTGATACCATAGAAAAGCGGAAATAGAAAAAGACATGACAGGGTAAAGCATGGCATTATATAAGCTGCATGGATAGAGGGTAAACTGTGTGGCAGGCGCAAGCTCCGCCCCTGCATAACCAATGCAATATAGCCATTCATCGGAGATATCAACATCACCGGTACTTGTTTCGATATAATAGTCCTTATCGGCAGTAAACCCGCCATACTCCCGCTCACTTGTTACCCGGATTACTAATGTATTTTTACCTTCTTTTAGCAAACCTTCACGAATCGGATAAACACGCGGAGGGTATTTATAATCGGTACGCCCGATTATTTCACCGTTTAGAAAGACAATATCACTATCGGTAATCGTTCCGAGGAAAATACGCCCCGGTTGCCCTGCTATCTTTGTATCAAGTAAAAAATCTTTGCGAAACCAGACAACTCCATTTAATAAACCGATATCTTCCGCCCACGGTGTTGTTAGTTTGCGAGATTTCCATCCATTAGGTATGTATTCAGGCTCATGCCAGTTTTCTTTTATTCCTGAGTCAGCGTCATTAGTATTTTTGTACCAAATATTCATCCGTTCTTCATCAGACTCGATAAGCCGTTCAATAAAGCCGTCGTAGCGGAATAATCTTAATAGTTCCGAAGCATAACCCATATAGCGGACGGAATTCTCCGAAAGCCAGGCTTCAATCCGCGAGCCGCCGACCGCACATTCGATGAAACCCAGCGGGGCATCAAGATCACTTTTCAAAAATTCGGAAAGGTAAAATGTCATAGCGTAGGTATTGTCAATAGTTTCCGGACTTTTAGCCCGCCAGATGCCATTGCAATTATCTTTCGCTTTGACAAAGGAGTGTCCTTTTCCTATTTGGAATATGCGTATCTCCGGTGTGTGAGCGAGGTTTTTAAAATCTTCTTCATACTTAATCCGTACACGGCTTGCAGGAGTTTCCATGTTGGATTGCCCGCATAATAAAAAAACATATCCGACATAGATATCTGTTAATATGATATCTTCAATCTGCATTTCGTAGGGTCCGCCGAAGTCGGGGGTATCAAGGAATACTTCCCATTTTTCATCTGTTACAGGCGCGGTAATTTCGTTGCCGTTAAAGATAATCGTTATACTTTTTAAGTCTTTTGCTTTTCCCCATATACGGGCATGTTTTTCAATGACCATGCCGGAACTGATTATTGAGGGTAATGTTATGTTCATGGAGTTTCCTTTCGAAGAGTGTTGATAAGGATAGGTAGGCATAAGCTATGTTTTAATGGTCACAATTGAATCTTGTAGCATTTTGCAAATTTCTTTCACATTGCGTATCTCACACCACAAATTATAACTGCCAATTACGCCGATACGATATTTCGCTCTTGAAACCGCTACATTGATAATGTTAGGTTTTTGTCCAACCCATCCGGCAGCCCCCATACCTTGACTTGCGTCACATCCCAAAACGAGTAAAACCTCATTTGCCTCTTTACCTTGAAAGGTGTGAATGGTTCCGCAATTGCTCTTTAGCCAATTATCAATTTCTCCTTCATCCATTTCCGGCAAGAGTTCTTTTAGTAATGGGCGTAATTTTCTTTCTATTGATCGTTTCACTGAAGTAAACGGTGTTATTATGTACAAATCCGGCAAAGAATTAAATTTCATGACCGCTTTTTCAAGTAATTGAGCAATCAGCTGAATTTGCTCTTTAACCGTATGATCTTTGCTACCAACTTCTTTCCCGGAAACATCAAACCATGTTGAATCTTCAAGCAAAAATTCAATTTCCGGTTTTGGCATCACAGTTTTGCAAAACATACGCCCGCTATATGCGATTTGATTTGACATGCTAAACATTGGTTCGATACAGCGGCGATGAATCACTAATGGACATCCCAACCACAATTGTTGACTTTCTATAGTCCGTATTCCCCCATACGGATTTTGTGCATCTGCTAACATTTGTACAGATAACTCTGGGATTCTATAATTTGTCGGTAATTTAGTATCATCAGCAAACCGTTGACATAATTCTATCGGTGTATTCATAATCGGCTCTACTTGTAACGGATCGCCTACTACTATCGCTTTTTGGGTACGCCATAATGCACCTAATGCACTTTGTGGTGTGGCTTGTCCTGATTCATCCACCACTAAAATACCTAATTCGCCCGGCTTTACACCTTCCAGAAAAGATTGAACTGACGCGAATGTAGTAGATATAACAGGTACAACAAAAAACAATGTATTGAGTAAGCAACCATATGCTGATTCACGATCTTTTTTTGTATATTTCCCATCCCACAAATCAAACAATCGCATTAAGTTCTGTTTTACGCTATTGCTGTTTAGAACAAATGCCTTTTGCAACATTAATGCCCGAAAAAATAACTCTTCACGCAATTCGTTATAATAATTATATGTCCATGGACATGCTGATTGTGATTTATCATTTTTGCTTATGTCTTGATAAAAATAGTTGTCAGCAAAATTAGCTCCGAATTTATTCCTTTCTGATTCGAGTGCCAAATGAAGTTGGCTTTTTTTAATTTGCAGCGCTTCACACAACTTTTTTTGCTGTTTAAGGCGTTCTTCTGACTTTCTGAGTTCATCTGCCCGCATATGTAATTCTGTACGCTTTCGAGTCATAGTAATAAGTGTCTCATCAAATAACTCTTTTAAATTGTCCAACTCTTTCAACATAGCATCTTTCTTGGATATGCCCGGCAATAATCGCTTTAACCAAGAAAGATTTGATTTTAATATATCAATGTTTTTCCGGTGCAATAAATTGAGCTTTTCAATTTCATTCAAACTTTTTTCTAAATCGTCATATAAATTCTTTTGTTCATCTACTTGTATTTCTAGTTTCTTTAATTCATTATGTGTAACGTTTTCTTCCTCAATGATTTTTGTATATTCTTTAACCTGCTTTTGCGCTTTAGAAATCAACAGTCGCTCATTCTCAACATTATCCCATGCCGTAATAAAGTTTTGTTTTGCTGTATCCCAGTCAGGCGGTTGCAGCTTGTAATATTGCAGTAAATTTACAGATTTATCCCACCAAAGTGCTTGCTTAAACTCTTTTAAATTACTACTTTTTCCAAGGCGAGCGGAAATAAGACCCCATGCAGGTTCCTTTAGTAAAGCGGAAGCGATATCTGAAAAATACGTTTCTTCCGGGTTCTCAAAATCAGTAAACTGATTTGTTCGGTCTTCAGCTATTAACTTGGGTAATTCTATAGAAATATTCTCAACTGCCGCATTATTATTGGATGCTACCAGCATACCATAGGCTGTCAGTTCATGGTGCGGACAATAATATTTCTTACTGAAATTGTCCGGTGGGCTAGTAAAGGCTTCTGAACTAAAAGCATCATCCGGTTTCATATACTTAGACATAAGTTTAGCGCGCTCTACAATATTTGATGCCACTATTTCTTTCAGTAATGTAGTTTTTCCTGTTCCCGGAGGACCGTTTACAGAGAAAATATCCTGTCCCGAAATTGATAAATTAATAGCAAGCTGTTGCATGAGGCTTGGTGAATATTTCGAAGGCCATGTACCGCGTGGGAAGCAATTAGCTTTCAACCATTGCTCCATTATATCTATATCCGTATCAATCATGAATCGTGGATTAATATTCTTAAATAAAGATTGTGCATAGCGTTTTACTTGATTGCCGGGATTTTTCATAACACGATTTATGTCATATAAATAAAAACTTGATATAAGTTCTGTTGAAGCAATAAGTGCAGGAAACGTTCCATCTTTTTTACGTTTATCAACCTTCATACATGCCCAAATTGTCGACTTAAAATGCTTAGATTCCAAGCCTGTTTCTTTGTATATTTTCAATAAGAGCGCTTCAAGTACATCAATTGAGAATGCATTATTATCTTCACATAATGCGATGTTGATATCATTTTGAAATTTTTCCAAATCACCAATAGTCAATTTAGCACCAAAATCGTTTGCTTTTATCATAGTGCTTAGCGCCCAAATAAAACTTGAAATTGCAAATGAATCCGCAATATAAATTCCGCTTTCATCAACTTTTAATGCACAGACACAGCACTTTGACTGATCTCGTTCGACAGGAGAATCCTCATTATTTAATTTTAAGCTATCTAATAGCCAAACAATTAGATCATATGCTATTCCGCAACCTAAATATACATTATAACTAACCTGCTTATCCGGATGATTTTCTTCACAAAGCCAAGGTAAATCCTTTTTATGCAGATTTATATCTTTTTTTTCATCTATCGGCCAACTCGGTTGAAAAAATTCTAGTGAATGCCAATATTTTAGTAAGTTGTCTAACATTATTTATCTCACATTTCTTAATTCAAACTATTCAAAAGTTCCGAAGCTCATATCACAATCACAACCGATAACTCTCAGGCGGCGCCAAATGCGTTTCGGGAAGCGGGGTATCTTTCGGTGAAATCACGATGTTTTCTAGGAGGACATTCGCATCGGCGGCGTAGAAATTGAGATAATTTAAACCCTCATTACACACCGCTTCAACGCTCATCTTGCGAATATTGTTCATTACCCCCGAACACCAATCAGCGTTAAAGTGTTCAGCATAGAAATCATCAGGAACAATATCAAACAAAGCAGGCATTCCGTCATTTAAGCTATAGCAACCCTTAATCCGCCCGCCCTTCATAATCGGGTTTCGCGGGGAAAAGTAAAAAGTGACGATATAATTACATCTTTCAGCAACGATGAAATCATAACGGACGCCGGGACGTTTATCCTCATTTACCCAGCTTTTCGTAACAGGAAAAGATTTTAAAGCATTCCCTGTCCGGCCAAGGCGCGGGATTACGCTAAAACCCATATCGGAAACGTCCGTTTTCCGGCTATACCCATCCGCAGGGATACATATATACCCATCCGCTTCAAGATAAGCACCTTTAGCGGAAAAATCTTTATTACCTGCGGACACATTCAGAAACGCTTGCTTTTTATCCCCATTTTCGAACAAAAACCCGATTTGAATTAAAGCCGTTTCATAACCATTAAGCTGTGAGCGGTCGCAAGTAATATCTATGCTTATCCGCGGTTTTGCCGCTAATTCTGATTTTCCCTGTGTTTGCGAAAAACTTAGCCATGCCTTATCACAGGTTAGGCTGTATTTAAATTCGATATCACCACGGCTGTCGATATCCAATATTATTGCATTTTTATCAGGGCGGGTCATTTCCGCATTATGGATATGAAACCGCTCTTGCCAATGATGCCCCAGATTGTGAACGTCACTGCCGCGGAAGCTTACCATGATCTTGGCATGGGGAATCGGATGGATAGTTTTTATTATCGGATAGCACCAATCATCATCATCCCAATTCTTAAAACACATATGTGCCGAATCCATCATATGATTCCATTTTCCGCCTAAAAATTCATGGAATTTAGTTATATAATGTTTGTCCAGCGATATTAATTCTTTTAGCTTGACAGCGTAATTATTCGCCGCTAATGCCCCGCGTTTGGCATTAATATGGTTCATACCCGCTTTTAAGTTAATCAGCAGAGTATTAAAGAAAGCTAATGAAGGGTAATAAATCATGCTTTCATAAGGAGCAATTGATTCGGCAGGCAGTTTTTGATGCAAGTTTTTAACCTTTTCGCTGATTTTGTTAACGGCATTATAAACATTTTCAAGTTCATGAAAATTATTTTTAAAGACATCCGGATCAAGGGATTCGGGAATCCGTACCGTACTCCACATCGTATATGCATCCAATACCTTATGAAGTTCATTTTTGAGTTCGTCCGAAACAATACCGCCGAATTGTTTGTTAAGCCATAAATCGGTATATTCCGAGGCACTATTAAGATTACTAATCCCCCATTTATCAAAATCATATGCTAAATCCATAAAGAAACTCAGCGAATATTCTTTGCCTTTGACATCGCCGACATTAACAATCCACATTTCGCGGATCCCATATTCATACGCCATTGTCAGCTGTTCCCATGCTTTAGCTAAGTTAGTGAAGTTAAGCCATTCATAGCTAACCGGCCCGCCATGATAATCGAAATGATAGTAAATACCCTGACCGCCTAAGTGCGGCTTTTCATCCGGAGAAGGGATAGCGCGGAGATTACCGTAATTATCATCGCTATACAATAGTATCACATCATCAAGTTCACTAAAGCCCTTAAGCCCGTCACAACCATTTATTCCAAAGTAAAAATCTTCCACCTCTTTATAAATAGCCAACATCCGCGGAACTTCTTTTAGGTTCGGATTAATATGCTCCTTTATCAATTGGTTTTGGACGGTAATAGCCCTTTTGAGGATATCAATATTATCTTGGATAGTAGCGTCCTCACCCATTAAATGTGAATCATTTTCCCCGCGCATCCCAATTGTGATAACATTTTCAAACTCTTTGTTACGGATAATCCCATCTTTCCAAAATTCTGTGATGGCAGTACTGTTGCTTAAAAAACTCCAAGTATTATCATCGCCGTAATTTTCATACTGCCTTTGCCATTCGACTCCGGCACGGCAAAGCGGTTCGTGATGGGAACTACCCATAACTATACCATAATCGTTCGCTAACTCGGCATTTAGAAGTCCCGGGCCATCTTGACTGAATGATGAATTCCACATAGCCGGCCATAGGTAATTCCCTTTCAGGCGCAGAACTAACTCAAAGACCATTTTATATGCTTTCGCGTTGACATCGCCATATTTTTCCGTACACCATTTACCGAAAGCCGGCCATTCATCATTGATGAAAAAGCCGCGGTATTTAACAGATGGCTCTTTTGAAATAATCGGCTTTGTAAAATCTAACAATATTGATTCTTTCTTCGCCGGCATAGCATCACCCCAGAAGATAAGCGGTGAAACCCCGCATAACTCGGAAAGCCGAAACATTCCATAGATAGTCCCTCTTTTATCGCTTCCGAGTATCAGTAAAGCTTGCTTGATTCGGGGGCAATCGGCAAAGGGGTTATCAACGGTTTTCATTATATAGCATTCACGTTTTCCGATGATATCTCCGATATTGATAAATGAGTTCTTGACAAAATAATCGGCTAAAGCACTTTGCCCGAAAGTCATGGCAATTACTACCCGGTCTTTTATAGCATCTTTTGCGTTGGTTAAAAGAAGGGGGTTAATACCTGATACTAAATGTAAATCTTCCAAGACGGTTTCTGCTACCAGCTTTACACCGTTTGGAGCAGAGCTTTCTACGATAAGATCGGCAATTGTATTGTTTTCGAGCAAATTAAAATTGTTCATGCGTTCTCCCTTAGCGATTTATGAATAATTCATTTTACATTAAAAATTATTAGATTGATAGTTAAAATTTTCACTATCTTGCATTATTAGTTAAAGTAGGGCATAATGAATTTCGAAAGGGATTTTGTCAATACTATTTATAGAATACTGCATAAGCGAGGAATATATGGAACTGATTAATATTCGGAGTATCCATCGTAGAATGGATGATTATATTGATAAAGAAGTAAGCGTTGGCGGTTGGCTTAAAAGTAAAAGGGATTCCAAGAGTTTCGGATTTCTGGTGATATCGGACGGCACTTTTTTTGAACCGCTGCAAATCGTTTATGATGATACGCTTAGGAATTTTGCTTCTATATCAAAGCTGAATGTCGGAGCGGCAGTTATTGTTACAGGTATATTAGTAGCGACTTCTGAAAATCAGCAACCTTTCGAACTTAAAGCAATGGAAGTAATTATTGAGGGTGAGTCGGCGATTGATTACCCATTACAAAAAAAGCGCCATTCCTTTGAGTACCTCCGGACAATTTCCCATTTACGCCCCCGAACTAATACATTTCAAGCGGTTTTTCGGGTAAGGTCATTGGCGTCGTTTGCCATTCACCGCTTTTTCCGCGAGCGCGATTTTATATATGTGCATACCCCGATTATTACGGGAAGTGATTGTGAAGGTGCGGGGGAGATGTTTAAGGTGACGAATTTTAGCTTGCCGCAGTTACCTTTC
>JGI24695J34938_10003758_pt1 | contig 10370 bp, 11 predicted proteins | sample TergutCo191P3_FD_34938 | JGI IMG/M metagenome (IMG submission 34938) | reverse complement strand
TCCTTACAACGTAAGGACTTAACAATTGGGCCTTCAGGGACTTGAACCCCGGACCTACGGATTATGAGTCCGCAGCTCTAACCGACTGAGCTAAAGGCCCCTGTTTCTATTCCAATAATTTTTACTCAATTTATACATGACTGTCAAGTAGAGCTGAAGACGTATCTGACATAAAATTTTTCTTGCTCCTGCGGCCAAGCCATCCTAAGCCCTGTTTTGAGATATTCATTATCAAGATTGATATCACTTGATATTATTAATAATATCGATAAACTCAGAACTGATCCAGCCGGTTTCTCCGTTATGCGATACTTGTGTCCAATTGTCAGTAATCTCGCCTGTTAATATCACGGTGTCTCCGTGTTGAAACACTCCGATTATATTATGATCTGTCGAAGGTCCTGAACGGAAATTAACGCTTGTATTAATAATTCCGGCAGTTTCATTTAAAGGTATTGCACTACCCTGCGTTTGCACAGACAGCTTAGGCGAAAAATCAAATGGGAACGGCGGCTCTGTTAGCGCGATGCCTCCGCCGATGGCAAATATAATAAGCGTGATAAGAAGGATTAAATTTCCTTTGCTTCGTCCGATTAAAAAAAGCGCTGTTCCGGCAATCATGAAGGGAACAAAAACTATCCGCGCAATTACGGGCGCTAAATCAGGACGCAGTCCGTTTGCAATCCAGCCTGCCAAAAAAGCGATTAGAATACCGCATGCTGTTCCTAAAATAATTTCGATAAGATTAACATAAATACTTTTACCAATTAATTTATTACCTATGCCCCATCCGATTACGCCGCCTGCAATATTGGCGATAAAACCTCCGACCATTGAACCAACTGTTATGCCGATAGATGCAAATAAAATTCCAAAGATGATAGAACTGCCAAGCCCCGAGTCTCTGTCTACGACCGCGAAAATAACCTTGTTTTGTAAATAAGGCAGTCTAATTTTTTTTCTTGGCTTTGGCGCAGGTCTTGGTTTAAAAATCTTTACCGGTTTTGGTTTTTGCGCAGGCGGCGGTTTTTTAACCGGCGGTTGTTTAACCGGCTGAGGCTGTACTACAGGTTTTGAAACAGGTTGAAGCGAAGGTGTCTGCGGTGCAGGCTGTGATTGCTTGGCTGGAGTTGGCTGTGATTGTTTAGCCGGCTGCACAACAGGTGTTGGGACTGGCGCGGGCTGCGGATTCAAAACTTCTCTGTCTACCTTCCAGCCGAGAGCGTCGACAAATTCAAATATTATATCTTCCGCGATTTTCTTACTTATAAAAGCGTCGGTAAGGCATCTTACAGCTACTTTAACTGCGGCTTCTTTATTTTCGTGCGATTCATTCAAATTATTTTTTAATACATCTGAAGCGCCGAATGTGTAAACAGCATAAACCAGTTTTTTATAGTTAGCCGGAACAGAAGGAGCAAAATCTGAAAAATAAGCGTTCAGCTTTCCAAGCAATATATCAGCTCCGAACTGTTTATAAATGGCGGCTAATGCGTCTTTAGTATTCTCGTATTTCATTTTTAAACGCTGTCCTTAAAAGCATTGAACTTGTTCGACAACCCGGTCAGTTATCAAATAACTCTATTATATCATTTTTTCTTCTTCTTTTTCTCTTTCTGCACAGGCGTATACGGATAACCGTATTTTTCAAGTTCTATTAAAGCTCCTTTGCTGCCAAGGTCGGCGGCTTTTTTCAAGTCCTCGACACCAAGATTAATCGGACCCAGCATGAAATATGCCTTGCCGCGGGCAAGATAGGCTTCGGGAATAAAATACCCTGTTTTCAATGCGGCGTCAGCGTCTGCTATTACATTATGATACTCGCTTTTGCCTATGAATGCGGTGGCGCGGTACATAAGCGTTAAAGCGCGGTCTTCATCATTATCGTATAACGCGAGAGCTTTTGAATATTCGACTACAGCTCTTTCCAAATCTCCTTTAAGCCTGTAAGCGTCCCCTCTTAAATGAAAATTAAAACCGTCCTTTGGATCTTCTGATATTGCTTTAGTGTATAGAGCGATTGCGCCGTCAAAATCGCCTTGTTCAATTAATAAGTCACCTTCGTCTATATACCCTGACATAAATTTCTCCTTAATTAATATATTTTATTTACAATATTCTTCAAAATCATCTAAAACTTTCTGTGACGGAGAGAACCCTTGTAAGGCGGCTTTTTCATACCACATACGCGCTTTTATCACATCCCTTTTTGTACCATCTCCGAATAAATAACAGTTTCCTGTAATATGTTGAGCCTGAACAATTCCCTGCAAGGCGGCTTTTTCAAGCCAATAAAGCGCTTTTTCATAATCCTTTTTTATTCCTTCTCCTGAATGATACAACATTCCGGCTCCGTGCTGCCCTGTTCTATTTCCTGAGCGTGCGGACATTTCGTACCAGTAAAGGGATTTTTCCTTATCTTCAGGCACACAGGATTCATCGTTCTTTTTGCCGCCGCTAAAAGCATCAGAACCTTCGTCAAAAATTACACCTAACATATTCTGCGCGTCCGAATCGCCTGCGTTAGCTGCAATTTCAAGACAAGAAACCGCCTTTGCCCACTGACCTGCTTTGGAAAATATTTTATACTGTTCTTTTGCTTCTTCTGTTGTCATTACTGCTTTTCGCGCCGCAAAAAATTAATATCCCAATTCTTTATTGATAATAATAACCTTGATTCTGTCTTTGGTAAATTGTCCTGCTATCAGTACAAAAGCGTTGCAAATCCTTTCTTTATGATTACAGTCAATGCATTTTTTAAGTTTAATGCAGGGAGTATTTACTTTTAGCCGCACTGCGTCCAAAGGCGCCGCTATCTGGCGCGTTCGTTTTATCGCCTCTTCTACATTATCAACTATTTTATTAATGCCGACTACTATAATTACCTGTTTTGGTCCGTATACAATCGGGGCTAAGCGGTTTCCGTAGCCGTCTATATTAAATAATTTTCCGTCCATTGTAATCGCGTTTGTCCCCGATACAAATGTATCCGCGCTGAAATTTTTAATATATATCGCGTCTTTTTCTTCTCTTGTTATTCCTTCTCTGTATTTATCATAAAAAGTATAATTGCCGTTTCTGAAAAAGTTATAAACATTTGTATCTTCCAATGTAACGGAATCGCCTCCGCCTACAATCGAATTTTCCGGAACCAAACTTTTTATTAATTCTATTAACTCATTCTCATCGTTTACAAAATATCCTTTCATGTTATTTCTTTCTAACGATTTAATTAATTTTTCTATAACCGCTCTTTCCATAATTGTTCTCCAATAATATTTTTATTTAATTAATTTTCCTTTTACCCAGTTTCCTTCTTCCAATACCGCTCCGTCACTGCCTGTTCTTTTTCCTTGCCCGTGAAAATCACCGTTTTTAAATCCGCCCTCGTAAAAAGAGCCGTTATCCCATACATATTTTCCTGTGCCGTGTTTTTTATCGTCAAGAAAATCTCCTTCGTAATACGATCCGTCCTGCCATCTGAAAATTCCTTTGCCGGTTCTCATTCCCTCGACATAATCGCCTTCGTATTCGACATGACCGTTAGACCAAACATATTTTCCTTTACCCTGCAATTTGCCGTTTACATAATCGCCCTCTTCGTAACTGCCGTATTTATTGGTATATTTCCCTTTACCGCCGTAAAAACCTTTAATAAAGCCGCCTTCGTAAATCCCCTTGCCGTCAGATAACATTCCTTCGCCGTGAAATAAACCGTTTTCAAAGCTGCCTGCGTAAATAATATGATCATCATCAAAAAATTTACCTTTGCCGTGAGGCTTTCCGTTTACTATATCGCCTTTGTATTTTCTGCCTCTGTACTTTATTACATTTTCTTCATCTGACGCAGGTTCATCTTTAACTTCTGTATCTTCCGCGATTATTAAAAAATATCCTGCGCCTCCGCACAGTTCGCAGCTTATCTCGCCAAAGCCGTTACATTTATAACAAGGTTCAGCCATCATACCGGGCGCTTCAAATTTTTCCCCTTTGCAATTTGGACAAATAAAATGCCGCATACCTTTACATTTTGAACAATTTTTCTTTGATATAACATACCCCATATAATCTCCTTTAGTAATACATTATATAAATTTTACAGGATTAATTTGAGTATATAAACGCTGAATATTTAAGAACATTCCCTGCAGATACCTTCATGCTGCCCCTCCGGATCAAAGCAAATATCACAGACCCACTTTCCGCACTTCGGGCAGTAATTAAACATTAAATGCGCCTGCAAATTGGATATGTCAAAAGCCGCCTTGTGCTCTGTTTCCCAAATCATTTTTTTTGTAACTTCATGTTCAATTTCTGTAAATCCGCCGGATTTAAAAGGAACCGCAGGGCTTCTCCAGGGCGCACCGCATTTATCGCAGTAAAAGCTGAAAGAAAATTGCTGTGTATTTGAATGATCTGCCGATTTACATGTAAGCGGAGTGTTCATAATAATTCGCTATCCCGTATTTTGATAAACTATTTGAATCATTTATTATGCCTGCCTGCCTGTGAAACGCCAATGTATAAAAACGGACAGATTCATAATTAAAACTATCCGGGGCGATTATCTCTCTTTTATCCTTTTTATTAAAAGGCTTTGAAATAATTTCCGGTTCGCAGTTAATATCGGTAAGGATATCCATAAAAAAATCAAGAAAAATTTTGTCTCTCATAATTAGTAAAAATTATATTAATTAAAAACATAATTTGATCAGAAAAAATTGGGTAGGCAAGACATAATTTGGGTAGGTTTCTGCCTTTTTTTGGGTAGGTTTTACCGGATTTTGGGTAGGTAAGGTTGTTAAGAAATATCAATTAAATAATCTTAATAATTTATCAATGCGGTATACGCATATAATTGAATATATTATAAGCGGGACAGACTGCGTGCATGCAAAACTTTTGGCGGAGCCTGTCTACGAGCCCTGACCATTAATAAGGAATTAATTAGTATTTGTAGATAAACGATTATTTAATGGTCAGGTCTCTCCGACAGTGAACGCCAAAGATAGTTTTGCCTACCCGCAGCCTGCTCCCGCTTATTAATACATATTGAATATTACACTCATGCATTCATAATTTTTCTATTTGGTATTCAAATTAAGAATAACATTTATACTACATGAATACCCATTATTATTATGATATGAATACTTATATGTTTATTTAAAGGAGCGGCGCAAGCACGTAGGGGAAAACATCTACCGGAGTTCTCTGCGTAGAAGACCAGCAGATAAAACAACAACAATTAGCTCCAAAAAAATACCGCGTTAAAATACGCAAATCTTTCTTTTTTTTTCTGCTTTCGGATTATTTTAATGCGGTGGGCTTCGCAGCAGACTCTTCCGGAGTTTTTCCCTGCGGGCTTACGCCACTCCTTTGAAGATGAAGTTTAAGTATTCATATAAAATTAAAAAGGAATTAATAATAAAATTATTTTCCCTGTCATGTGAATACCCGGTTTTTAATATATTTAATGATGTTTTTAGGCAGTTTTAATTTACTAATTTTTAGTATGACCGGTACTGTATTTTTCAAAAAGTTCAGCGCGGCTTCTGATGCCTAATTTGCTGTAAAGATTTTTTGTATGAAAACGGACAGTTTCATAACTGACTTTAAGCGTAAAGGCGATTTCCTTCGGGACTTTATTTGCAAGAAGCATTGTAAAAACCTCGCCTTCCCGGTCTGTTAAATTAAGCTGTTCTTTTACATTGATTTCTTCGGTCTGCGCTAATGAAGAAGCGTATTCATGAACATCCTTTAATTTAAGCCCGTCTGTCCAGTCAGATGTAAATAATTTTTTCTGTAAATAAGGAAGCAGCAAGAAACAGCATGAGGACAAAATAACAACAATGCTTAAAGCGATGACATGATTCGATCCTTCGTAACTGTCAAAGATTTGGGATAAAATGCCTGAGATAAAAAAGTATTCAAAGAATAAAATCACGCAAAATAGCTTGTACATTTTTACCGACTTACTTAGCTTGATCGCGCCTGAACACAGATAATAAATTATTATGTAGCCCAAACCGTCCCCAAGCCCGTATATCAGAGACCCGGTAAAATGAGCTGCGTCATAGTTAAAATTTACAATGGTCAATCCTAAAAGCGAAAAAGCGAAAAACATCAGCCAGATGTAAAGCGCGCTCCGGTTGCTTATCAGCATAATAAAAATAATCATTATAATCGAAGCGGCCTGCCCAAGACCGTAGGGCAGACTGTAAATAATTCTTTCTGTCGCTTCGATATAATTGATCATGCACATAATCAGGTAATAAACGATATGTAATCCTATAACAATCTTTATTTCCGAGCCGCTTTTAGAAGTTTTTTCGGTTAATCCGCGGTGATCCATCACAATTTTAACCAGCCTTGTTCTTAAAAGGAAAACAAGGACAAGATAAAATGCCATAACGGCGATTCCGCCCCATGTTTTATAAACTGCCTGAACAAACGGAAACGCCCTGTAGATCGTATAATAAAGACTGTAATAAAAAATAATCAGCGCCATGCCGAATAAGCGCTCAACATTGTTTAAATAAAAACAAAATAAAAAGAAAGCGCAGGCTGCGCATATACCGTTAAAAAACTGAAAAGCCATGAACGCAAACAGCTTTCTAATGTCATCTGTCAAAAAAAGCTGGAAAGGCAGTAAAGCGGCGCAGCAAAGAGCGGAAATTTTTAAAAGCGGTAAAATGAATCTTTTTGGTATAAAGGCAAGCACAAGCCAGCCTAGACCAAGAGGATAAAGCATTAACTGATACGATTGAAATCCGGCGTACTCGATGTATAAATTAAAATATCTGAAATCGCCCAATATAACAGTTAAGGGAAAAATCAATAACAAAGGCCACAGCTCTCTCCTGATGTTTTTTAGAGAAAGCTCGTCCCTTGTATGAAAAAACCTCTTTAAACCGGAACCAGTGCCAGCCAATCCAAATACCTCTTTAATTAATAGAATTTTACTAAAAAAAATAAAAAATGACAAGCGGACGTATATTTCCGGTAAAAATCATGGTTTTTTATTCAAGTTCTTCCTCAGTGCCGCCGGAAAGCTCTTTCATGTAATTTTTGGGGCTTTTTCCTGTTACCTGTTTGAACAGGTTAGAAAAGTACAGCGGATCCTCAATGCCGACAGCAAGAGATATCTCTTTAATTGAACCTGTTCTGTGTTCCAATAGATGAACCGCCTGGCGGATTCTATACTCAATAAGGTACTGCTGAGGAGACATATAAACCTGCTGCTTAAAAAGCCTGAAAAGGCGGCTTCGGCTTAAGTTTACATGGTCTGCTATATCAGATACATTGATGATCTTCGTATAATTGGCTGTTATGTAGTCAAGCGCTTTTTGGAAATGCACAGTTCCTGTCCACCCCGGAGGCATTGCGTTCTGGTCAAGAGACGATGTTTTTATAAGCGATGAAAGCAAAAGGTAGATCATCGCCGTAGACTGGGCAAGGCTGAAAATCTCCTGTCCCCTCCATGCGTAAATACCCGACATTACTTTGGCGATTTGCTGCGCGTTATAGGAGTGAAGAGTGCGCACCGGATTTTTAGGCTCAAAACCAGCCGCATTAAGTAGCAGCCTTGCGTCTACGCCGTCAAAACTGAGCGCCTGAAGCTCCCATGGGTCATCTTTATCCGCCTGACAGCGTATCGGGATATTCGGGTACATGACAAAAATGTCATTTTCCTTTACAGGAAACTCGGTATTGTTCATGCTGTACATGCCTTTCCCGCCGGAGACTAAATATAAGGCATGGGCGTCCGCCTTATCCAGGGGAAGCACATAAGAGCCGGGGCATGTAAATCCCGCTACTTCATGCAATGACAATGAAGCTAAAGGCCTGAACTTGTTCTTAAAATAATATTGAAATGTAGGTTCCATTATTCCTCCTGCAATTAATTTAACCTCCTTATAAAAATATGCAATACTTTTTCTTTAAAACGCAACAATAGTCCATGTTTTGGCACGATTAGTCAATTTATTTCCTGCGTATTTACGTAGGATACTTGTAATACAACCAGCCGGGCTGCAGAGCAAGAAAAATAGGAGGGAGTATGAGTTATTTAACAAGGAGGGAAAAGCAAATTTTTAATTTGATGCTGACAGACGCGTCTCCTAAAGAAATTGCATGGAACCTTAAAATCAGCTACAATACATTAGACTTTCACCGCAAAAATATGTACCGGAAATTAAGCGTACATTCAAGGCTGGAGCTTTTTAACAAGTACAGCTGCGAGTCAGGCGGTGATGTTTCCCGCATAGGGCAATTTTCAAGACAGGCGAATTTTAGCCCTGCGGTGTAGTCCGCTTTAAGAATGGAGGATCATATGAGTACAGATGAATCGTCAAATCAGGATGAAATTGATAATTTTACAGCCGGAATTAAACCTGAAGATATTGATAAATTGTTAGCAGGAATTGATCCGGATGATAATACAGAAAACAATGATGACACTCATATTGATATTGAAACTTTAAAGAAGGACGCGGAAGCAGGATACGCGAACGCTCAAACGCGTCTTGCGATTTCTTATTACAGAGGTGAAGGTATAGAACAGGATTTCGGTCTTGCGGCATTCTGGTATAAAAAGGCGGCTGCTCTAGGAGATGTAAACGCTCAATGCCTGCTTGCGATGTGTTATGAATGCGGCGATGGCGTGGAAAAAGACGTAAAAAAAGCCGTTTTCTGGTACGCAAAAGCGGCAAAGCAGGGAGACGAAACATCCCAGAGTATTTTAGGAAGGATTTACGAAAGCGGAAGGGACGTTCCTCAGGATTATAAAAAGGCAGCTTACTGGCATTTAAAGGCGGCAAAACAGGGAGATAAATCATCGCAGCTTGAGCTGGGAATTTTTTATACAAACGGACGAGGAGTTATAACNGATTTAAAAAAAGCCGCATACTGGTATTTACAAGCGGCAAAGCAAGGNGAAGGCGTCGCNCAGGTTTATTTNGCAAGATGTTATGAAAACGGACACGGGGTNANAAAGGATCAAACAAAGACCGACTANTGGTATAAAAAAGCAGCCTGCGATTATGTTGCCCTTGAATCTATCGACATTTATTACGAGGAAGGCAAAGGAAGAAACAACAAATATAAAACAGCAGCCGAATGGTACAATGCTTACGCCGAGAACGGAGAAGCTGCGAGAAATTACGCGAATGTCTGCCGTGAAGCGGACGAGGANGACACCGACCTTTATATAATGTCCGTATTCTGGCACGAGCAGGCGGCGAAAAAAGGAGACATTTTATCTTTTTATCAGCTCGCTCAATATTACAGNTTTAATAAATCCAATTCAGAAGAATTACGCGAGGTTTTTAAAGACAAGGAAATTGTTCCAGCCGAAAATTGCATCCGCGATCTTGTGAATAAATTTTATCCGCTTTCTCCTAACGATAAAAAAACTGAATACAACGATGAGGAATGCGCTTCTCTTAAAACAAGAATCGCCTCGTTAGCTGAAACTGCCAAAACCAAAAGCGTTTTCGCATTAAAAGACGAAATTGAAAACGAAACCGACGCCGTTTTAAAGACTGGATTAAAAATGATTATTGACGGCATGGATTTAAGCATTATCGAAACAGTAATCGAATTTCTTAGCGAAGATATAAAAGGCGATGGAAAGCAAATATTGCTTGAAGGCGTAAAGAAAATACAGAAGGGGGAGAAATAATGGATTTAACGTCAAAAATAGAACAGGTCAGAAAGAAATTAATTGTATTTTTCTTAATTGACGCTTCCACAAGCATGGATGGAAAAAAAATGGAGGCTGTCAACACNGCAATCGAAGAATCAATTCCCGTTATCAAAGAAATATCCGCGGAGAACTCGGACGCGGAAATCAAAATAGCNGCGTTNGAATTCTCATTCGGCGCAAGCTGGCTTACAAAATCAGGACCTGTATCNATAGAGGATGAAAATTTTAAATGGAAAAAGGTAAACGCGGCGGGCAACACGGATTTAGGAGCCGCATACAGGGCGTTAAATGANAAATTGTCAACTAAGGGGTTTATGGAACAGGACGGCGGCTGTTACCCTCCTGTTATAATTTTACTCTCAGACGGCGAGCCTTCTGACGACTGGAAAGCNGGCTTTGATATTTTAAGCAAAAATCCGTGGTATAAAGCAAGCATAAAAATTTCCATCGCAATCGGCTTTGACGCAAACACCGANATATTAAAAACATTCTCCGGCAGCATTGAATCGGTTCTTGTGGCGTTTAACGCTGATATGCTTAAAAAAATGATTAAATTTGTAAGCGTTCAGACATCGCGCAAAGCAAGCTCTGTCAGAGGCAGCGCGGATAATGCAGCAAAACAAGAAGAGATCATCAAAGAATTTAAGGAAACTATCGCAAA
>JGI24695J34938_10003757_pt1 | contig 10373 bp, 6 predicted proteins | sample TergutCo191P3_FD_34938 | JGI IMG/M metagenome (IMG submission 34938) | reverse complement strand
GGCGGCGGCAAGAGCAGTTCGTCCGGCTCGTCCTGCCGGAGCGTATTGTTCTTTTAAAAGCGATACCGCTTTTGCTGACCAAGGCATAAGCTCTGCGTCAATGCAAACCCAGTCTGTGTTAAAATCCTCCCAGAAGTTCGATAAAGTAAGAGTGTTTATAAGGCGCGTTAAAATTGTTTTTTCAGTTTCGGCGTTATCAAAAAATGGTCTTCCTGTACGAGTATAAATTACGCCGGTACTGTTATCTGTTATACGAAAATATTTTTTGGCTGCGCCGTTATTTTTACAAAGAACAATAACCGCGCGCGAACCCATGTGTTTTTGTTCGCAGATTACTTTTCCTATTCCGCGCGCCTTGTAATATTCAAACGCTTCCGCGGGATGCTCAAGATATCCGGGGTGCCTGCTTGTTTCGCACGGTGACATTGTAGGCGGAAGATATATCAGCCACCTTGGATCCGAGGCAAACCGGCTCATAAGCTCTAAAGCGGCGGCGGAATTTTCCGCGTTTATTTTTATTGATTGACGAAGTCTTGTATTAAGAAATCTCTGTCCTGCGACATCTTCGATATTAAGCATATCGTCATTCTGTAATGTATTATTATTAAATGGTTTTAATGGCGCGTAATATTCCTGTTTCGCCGTTACCTGAACAATTTCTTTTTCGGGATAACGGTATGCTGTCAGCTTGCCGCCGAATACGCAGCCTGTGTCTATACAAACTGTATTATTAATAGTCTGAACGCCCGGATTCGGAATGTGTCCGTAGACAACTAAAGCCTTGCCTCTGTAATCATCCGCCCAGGGAAGGCGGACAGGGAAGCCGTATTCATCGATCTCGCCTGTTGTCTCGCCGTAAAGGCAGAATTCCCTGACTCTTCCTGAGCTTCGTCCGTGATATTTTTCCTTTAATCCTGCGTGAGACACAATAAGTCTGCCGCTGTCAAACACATAATGACTGATTAAAGAGTCAAGAAATGTTCTTACCTCCTCTTTAAATTCAGGGCTTTGCGTTTCTAACTGCCGGGAAGTTATATCAAGACCGTGTGTTAGCTGAACATTTTTTCCGTTCAGCATTTTTTGTAATTTTACATCGTGGTTCCCCGCTACGCACCACGCACCTCCGTTTTTTTTAGTATTCATAACAAGGCGGAGAACCTCTGTGTTTTTCGGTCCTCTGTCGCAGAGATCGCCTAAAAATACAAGTCTGCGTCCTATAGGATGAATTACTGTAAAATTTTCTGTATCAATTTTATAATTTAATTTTATTAATAAATCGCATAACTCATCAAAGCATCCGTGGATATCGCCAATTATGTCAAACGGTCCTGTTTCTTCTTTTTTATTATTCCATAACGGCACGCGGACAATTTGCGCGTTTGCGATTTCTTCTTCGCTTGATAAAACATACACATAACGAAACCCTTCTTTCTGCAGTCCCTTTATTGATTTCCTTAGTTCTTCCGCCTGACGCGAAATAATATTCCAGCCTAAATTTCTGTCGGCGCGGACTGCGTTGCGCTCTCTTATAATTTTTTCGGAAGTATTCAGCACAATAGCCGCCGTAAGGCAATCCTGTTCTTTCGCAAGGCGCAAAACGCCTGCGCGCGCGTGTTTTTGCACATTAGTCGCGTCAATGACTGTCAGCTTTCCAAGTTCCAAACGCTTCGAGGCAATGTAATAAAGCGCGTCAAACGCCTGCTGGGTTACCTGTTGATTATTTTCATCATCGGAAAGAAGCCCTCTGAAATAATCCGAGGAAAGAATTTCCGTGGGCTTAAAATGAGTTTTAGAAAATGTAGATTTTCCGCTTGATGACACTCCGACAAGAGCCACAACGCAGAGTTCCGGAATTTCGATTAACGTATCACGGGAAGCTTCATTGGAAGCGCTTTGACGGTTTATTGGCATAATGTAAATACTCCCATCTGTGTCGGAGCGCCAAGCTCTTCGTCTGCGTCTCCTGAACCGGAAATTTTTACCGAATAGCCGAATTGAGAAGCGTTTTTTTCCGCCCAATCCTTGAACTCCGCTCTTGTCCATTCAAAACGGTGATCGCTGTGCCGCAGTTTATTATTGCCGATATTTTCATATTTTACATTGTATTCTTTGTTAGGTGTAGTAAGAATTATAAAACGCGGCTTTGTAAAATCAAATAACACTCTTTCTAACGCGCTAAGACGCGAAGGATCAAGATGTTCAATAACTTCTATAACACAGGCGGCGTCATATCCTTTAAAACGCGCGTCCTTATATGTTAAGGAACTTTGAAATAAATTAATCCTGTCATGGTAAGTTCGATTTTTTTCGCCTGCTCTCAAATAAAATTTATTATCAGGGGAGTCAATAAGTTTAAGTTTTTCACTTGCGCGTTCAAGCATTAAGCAGGAGACATCAGCGCCTGAGATTCTTTCAAATTGTTTTTCTCTTGATAACATTCTAAGAAGATTTCCTTCTCCGCAGCCAATGTCGATAACGCTTCGCGCGCGGCAGTTTTTTAAAGCGGCGACAACGCCGCCAAGACGGCGCATGTTAAGATTTAATTTTTTTTCTCTTTTTTCAATAATTTCCGCGGACTCAGGCAGGAACGCGTCTTCGTTAGTTTCTTTTATTGATTCGTCAGAATCTGTTTCTGAATTGAGCCGCGAAAAAGCGAGGTTAACAAGAGGATTCATGCGTTTCAGATAACGGCTTGTTATAAATTCCTTTTCATTATGATTTGAAAGCCAGTCCCCCGCATTGCGCAGTAATTTTTCTACCTCGTCGTTTCCAATCCAGTAGTGCTTCTGTCTGTCAAATACCGGAATCAATATATAAATATGTTTTAAAAGATCGCAAAGGCGTATTTTCGCTTTCAGCGTTAGATTAACATATTTACTTTCACCCCAATCGGGGAAATTTTCATCTGATAGAAATTTTTCATATTTTACTTCATAACCGAGCGGCTCAAAAACCTTTTTAAGCATTGCATCATCGCTTCTGCAAGGCAGCATTGTCAGAACCGCTTCAAGATCAATCGCGCTGTCGCATAACTTTTTATGTTCTTCTGCCATGCCGGCTGAGTGGACGCCGGTCATCGCGGTTCTGAAAACGCCCGCGACCGCGACGCTCATAAAAGAAGAACAAACATAAGGGCGATCATTTATATATTCAAATAATCCGCCTTCGGAAGAACCTTCTTTTCCGCGTGCGAGATTTATTGGGTTTATATCTAAAAGCAGAGCCGCCGTTGTTTTTTTATCGGATATCTCAGGGTAAAAAACATATGCGTCCCCAAACCCAAGTTCAAATTTTTGAGGACGATAAGGATTTTTAAAAAGTAAAAATCCCAAATCTGTTGTGCCGGTTCCGGTATATGTTATTGTAAGAAGCATTTTTTTCCAGATTAAATGATAACAGAGGATTTTTTAAAACTCCAGTATGCTTAAAAAATATTTTTCCGATCATCAAAGACAGAACCATGCCCCTTTCCGCAATTCTTTTTCCGTTATATAATAATATTATGGTAATTGCTTCTATCGACATACAAAACGGCAAAGTAGTACAACTAAAGCAAGGCGAAGAGCTGATGCTTCAGCGCGATAATGCCGCGGAGCTGGCTCTGGAATTTGACCGATTCGGAGAAGTCGCAGTCATCGATCTTGACGCCGCGATGGGGAAGGGATCAAATATCGAAATGATAAAACCGCTTATGCGAAAAGCCGAATGCAGAGTCGGCGGCGGCGTCAGGACGGCGAAGCAGGCAAAGGAACTCATCTCCCTTGGCGCGCGAAAAATAATTGTAGGCTCGGCGGCGTTCCGCGATCCTCAAAAAAAAGGAACAGACGAGGAGTTTAAAGTAAACATTTCATTCCTTGAGGAAATATCAAAAAAAATCGGACGCAAAAGATTAATCGCCGCGGTTGACGCGCGCGCGGACGCCGAAGGTATTTATAAAATTACAGTTGACGGCTGGAAAACCTCCACAGGACTTGATCTGATCAAAACCGCAAAAGAGATAGAAAAATACGCGGGCGAATTATTATTTACCTGTGTTGAACGCGAGGGCACAATGACAGGCATTAATATTGAAGCAGTGCGGAAATTACGCGAAGAAGTTTCGTGCCAGATCACTGCCGCTGGCGGAGTATCAACGTTAGATGAAATTAAAGAGATCGCATCGCTTGGCTGCGATGTTCAGCTTGGCATGGCTCTCTACACAGGAAAAATAAAATTAGACGACGCTTTTATTGCTTCACTCAACTGGAAAAAAGGGCAGCTTTACGGCACTGACGCTTTTTTAAACGAAAATTCCGCGCATGCCGCCGCGCTGCTTCCTTTAATTGTTCAGTCGCCTGACGGACAAGTTTTAATGACAGGGTTTACCAATGAGGCTGCGTTAGCTGAAACTTTTAAGCGCGGCAATGTCTGTTTCCACAGCCGCACAAGAAATAAACTCTGGATGAAGGGAGAGAACTCAGGCAATACTCTTAAATTGATCCGTCTTCGCGCAGATTGCGACCGCGACGCGCTGCTTGCGACAGCTTCCCCTGCAGGTCCTGTCTGTCATACAGGCGCGTGGTCGTGCTTCGGTGTAAACAGGGAATATTCACTTGAATATTTACAAAGCGTTATTAAAGAACGTTTTAAAAACCCCGCGCCCGGCTCTTACACCGCGGCGTTAGATGACGATCTTGTGCGCGAAAAAATTTTAGAAGAAGCGAAGGAACTCTGCGAGGCGAAATCCCGCGATGAAATTATCTGGGAAGCCGCAGACCTTTTTTATTTTACGGCGGTGCTTTCGTCCCGCGCGGGAGTTACAATACGGGAAATTCTTGATGAACTAGATCGAAGGAATAAGGAAAAGTGACAGGCGCGGAATTTATAACAATAGTATTTTTTAAAGTTTATAAATAATGCCGGTAAGGAATTTAAATTTACAATATGGGTTTATATTGGAATAAAAGAACCGAGACGCTTTCTCCTTATGTGCCGGGCGAGCAGCCCAAGGATCGCCGGTTTATAAAATTGAATACAAATGAAAATCCTTATCCGCCGTCTCCCTTGGTTATTAAGGCGATCCAAAACGCTGCGGATAATAATCTTCGCCTTTATCCCGATCCGGAATGTACAAAGCTGCGCGAAGCCATCGCGGAGCGTTACGGCGTAAAACCTGAGCAGGTATTCGCGGGAAACGGATCGGATGAAATTCTCGCGTTCGCGTTCGGCGCTTTTTATGAAAAAACTATTCTCTTTCCTGATATCACCTACAGTTTTTATCCTGTTTACGCAGACCTTTGGGATATTCCGTACAGTATGGTTCCTCTTTGTGGGGATTTTTCCGTTAATATAAAAAATTTTAAAATTCCAAGCGGCGGCATTGTAATTTCAAATCCAAACGCTCCTACAGGACTGGCGCTTCCGTTAGACGACATTTTATCGCTTGCCGAATTTACAGGAAAAATAAATAAGGTTTTTATTGTTGATGAGGCTTATGCAGCTTTCGGCGCGCAATCGGCGGTAACTAAAATTAACGAATATCCAAATATGCTTGTAGTGCATACGCTTTCTAAATCAGCCTCCCTTGCCGGCCTGCGCGCTGGTTTCGCGTTCGGAAGCGAAAGGTTAATCGAAGGACTGCGCAGAATCCGCGATTCTTTTAACTCATACACTGTCGATCGCCTGGCTCTTGCAGGCGCTGAGGCGGCTGTCAAGGACGAGGCTTATTATAACGTTATTAATAAAAATGTTATTGCGACAAGAGACCGGGTTTCAGAATCCCTGAAGCTTATGGGTTTTCTGGTATTGCCTTCAAGCGCGAATTTTATTTTTATTAAGCCTCCCGGCATCGGCGGCGGGGAGTTCTTTCTTAAATTGCGTGAAAAGGGTATACTGGTTCGTCACTTTAATAAGGAAAAAATCGCGGATTTTATCCGCGTCAGCATCGGACTGAATGAGGAAATGGATACTTTTTTAAATGTATGCAAAAATATTTTAGGAGAAAAGAATGAAAATCATTAAGAGCGAAGAATTTGACAAGTATTGGAAAAACGAAAAAAGAAAAGATGAAGATCCGGCGACAGAAAAAGCGGTCAGAAGCATAATTGACGAAGTCCGTTCAAAAGGAGACGCGGCTGTTAAAAAGTTTGCCTTGAAATTTGACAAATCGTCGCCTCAGAAACTGGAAGTTCCCGCAGAGAACGCGCAGCGCGCTTTAGAAGAATTACGCAGAAGCAATCCGCAGATTGTTCAAGCGCTTGAATTGGCGGCGGATAATATTTTAAAATTTTCCAAAAAACAAATGGAGCAATTTAAAGATTTTGAATATGAAATGGCGGGAGGTATCATAACAGGTCAAAGAATTATTCCTGTCGCTTCAGCGGGGATTTATATTCCCGGCGGACGTTTCCCGCTTTTTTCTTCCGTTTTAATGTGCATGATTCCCGCGTTATGCGCCGGTGTTGAAGAAGTGATATTAACTTCTCCCCCGACTGAAAACGGACTACCCGACAATAAAACTCTCGCGGCGATTGCGATAGCCGCCGAAACCTGCGGAGTTTCAGATAACGGCAGAATTCGAATTTTTTCTATGGGCGGGGCACAGGCAATCGCGGCTTTAGCTTACGGAACTGAGTCCGTTCCGCGCGTTGATATAATCGCGGGTCCCGGCAGCAAGTATGTGGCCGAGGCGAAAAGAATTGTATTCGGAGAGGTTGGAATAGATTTTATCGCAGGGCCTTCTGATATACTTGTAATCTCGGACGGCGCCGAAGGCGGCGAGGAATACGCTGAGATTGCCGCCGCGGATATGCTCGCTCAGGCTGAACACGATCCTGAAGCCAGAGCAAGAGCGCTTGTTCCAAACAGAGGATACGCCGATAAAATTAACGCAGTCCTAGAACGGCGGATTCTCGCTCTTCCGACAAAAAAAATCGCACGAGCTTCCTTAAATTCCGGAAGCCTCATAATAGTTTATAAAACAAAAGAAGAAGCAATCCGAATTGCGAATACAATCGCGCCCGAACATCTTGAACTTCATATAACAGGAGCGGAAAGCTGGGTGCCTTTATTAAAAAATTACGGCTCGCTTTTTATCGGTTCTCTTTCCGCGGAGGTTATCGGCGACTATTCCTCAGGATTAAATCACACATTACCAACAGGAACCAGCGCGCGTTATACAGGCGGCCTTGGGGTGCGCCAGTTCTTAAAAACTGTTACAACGCTCAGCTGCGCGCAGGGCGAAGGTTATGAAAAAGCGCGTAACGCCGCCGAAATTATCGGCAAGGCTGAAGGGCTCGAAGGACATTCGCAGAGCGCGGCGATTAGGAAGTGATCAGTGGTTAGTGAGTAGTGAATAGCTGCGAAAATAGGAGGGAATTATGTTAAGGATTGGGATTGTCGGAGCCGGGAATATCAGTAAAATTTACCTTGATAATCTGACGAGTATGTTCGCAAAACAAGTAAAGCTTACCTCCATCGCGGATATTATATTTGAAAGAGCGCAGAAAGCAGCCGGTGAATATAAAATAAAAGCTTTTAATTCGTTAGGTGCAATGCTTGATGACAATGACGTCGATATAATTCTTAATATAACGCCGCCCGCTGCTCATTATGAAGTAGCGCTGGAAGCTGTAAAGGCGGGCAGGCATGTTTACACAGAAAAACCTTTTTGTACAAAACGCGAAGACGCTTCCTTTTTAATAAAAACAGCCGCGGAAAAAGGAGTCAGAGCCGGAGGCGCGCCGGATACTTTTCTGGGAGCAGGAATGCAGACATGCCGAAAACTTATTGACGATGGTTGGATTGGAACGCCAGTAGCGGCAACAGCCTTCGTGATGAGCCGCGGTCCTGAACACTGGCATCCGTCTCCGCATTTTTTCTATAAAGACGGCGCAGGTCCTATGTTTGACATGGGGCCTTACTATATAACAGCGCTTGTCAGTCTTTTAGGCCCTGTAAAAAGAGTCTGCGGAAGCGCAAGAATAAGCAATCCAACGCGCGTTATTACAAATCAAATCCAATTCGGCGAAATTATAAATGTTGAGGTTCCGACCCATATAGCGGGTGTTCTTGATTTTGCCTGCGGCGCTGTAGGCACATTAATTACGAGTTTTGATGTTTATTCGCACTCGCTTCCGCGTATCGAGATTTACGGAACAGACGGCACTCTTCTAGTTCCCGATCCTAACACTTTCGCCGGCCCTGTATGCGTAAGGCGCTTCCGGGAAGAAAAGTGGTCTGAAATTCCTCTTTTAAAAAATTATTCCGGCAACTCGCGCGGGCTTGGAATCACAGAGATGGCGCAGGCGATAGAAGAGGGAAGGCCAAACCGCGCGTCATCGGAACTTGCATATCACGTTCTTGAAACCATGCACGGCATCCACGACGCGTCCGCCTCGGGTAAATATTATAAGTTAAGATCCAAATGCAAAAGACCCGAGGCGCTATAAGTTTTTTTAAACATTCCCGCGTTTTATTTTCTTTGTTGTTGTCATCTCCATCGCGTGATCAAGAATCTGGAACCTGTTAATTTTTTGATAAGGCTGAAGTCTTAAGTTTACTTCCTTAATGATTTCGTCAACTCTTGTTTTTATTTCATCTTTGGAAGGCGTTTCTCCTTTCACGTTTTTAAATTCCGGATTCGGATATACAAGCGCTTCGATTCCTTCGGTTTTCATTTCTTTATCCAGAACATATCCCTTAATCAAAATCTGATCGATTTCATCGAACAACTGGAATTCGTTTTCTATTTCCTCAGGGTAAACGTTCTTTCCGCCTTCAGTTACAATCATGTTTTTCGCGCGTCCTGTAAGATACAGATAATTTTCGCTGTCCATGTAGCCAAGATCGCCTGTTTTTAAAAAGCCGTCCGGCGTAAAGGTCGCCGCGGTTTCTTCGGGCATATTATAATAACCAAGCATTACCATCGGGCCTTTAACGATTACCTCTCCGACTCCTCGATCATCAGGATTTAAAATCTTCATAATAACCTGAGGACACGGGCGGCCGACGCTTGTTTCTTTGTACGCTTCAACAGGATTAATTGCGATAATCGGCGATGTTTCTGTAAGACCGTAACCCTGAACAAAATCAATGCCTAACTGATTGTATTTTCTGAATACGCTCGGCGAGAGGGGACCGCCCCCGGAAATACAAATACGAATCGTTGAAAGAGACGCTTTTTCAAGAACAGACTTAAACATTTTCTTGCCGGGATTAACTTTAAAAACTTTTTTTATAAAGCCGGAAATTCCCATCATGAATGTGATAAGACCAAAAACAACCGGCCCCTTCGCCTTAATGCCGCGCATGATTCCCGCGAGAACTTTATTAAACAGCATTGGTACGCCGAGGAGCATCGTTACTTTCGCTTCTTTTAAATCTTTTAATATCTGGCTTGTCACCATTTTTTTGCCGAACACAACTTCAGCGCCTGTGGATATGGTCTCGATAAAAACAGCAAGCATTGTATATGAATGATGAATCGGAAGAATCGCGTAAAAAACATCGGTATGCATGACTCTGAGCGGAGTTCCCTGAGCAAGATAAACATCCGATACAAGATTTCTGTGAGTAAGCATTACTCCTTTCGGAATCCCTGTTGTGCCGGAAGTAAAAAGAATCGCCGCAAGGTCGGTTTCCACAGCCTGCTCAATCTGCGCCTGCGGTCCGTCAAGATCGTAAATATATGTTCCGATTCCTTTTTTAACCGAGATTACTTCTTCAAGTCCGCAGGGTTTACTAGCGTAGTAATCATATTTTTCTTCGTCAACAAAAAGTATTCGAGAGCCTGACGCTTTTAATAAAGAATCGGTTTCTTCGTTTTTTAATTGATAATCTATAGGGACAATGACAGCGCCGGCGAAAAGTACGCTAAGATACGCGATTGTCCATTCCGGCAGATTTTTCGCGGTAACGGCAACCTTGTCTCCGCGTTTAATGCCTTTACTGTGAAGCCATCGCGCGACAGCCTCGATAATTTTTAACGACTCAGTATAGTTCAAGCTGATTCTGTCCGGATCATAAATTGTAAAACATGGGCGCTCGGGATAACGCGAAACTGTAATTTTATACATTTCCGACAAAGTAGGCCACTGCCCGTTGAAAGCTTTGCCCCGGTAATCTTCTAAAAATTCCCAAGTATTGATATAAGGGACTGCCATAAAAAATCCTCCAAATTTTCTTATTGATTTTTGGGTATACCTCCACCCTTGTTATTAAGACACATTAATCTGTTATTCGTTGCATTTAGTTTGACATTTATTTAAAATTTGTTCAAGAAGCCGGGAATTATTTATTCGTGGCGAGGGTTTAATACCTGAGAGCTCGCTTCGCGAGATCACTTTAGGGCGAATTTTCCCAGTATTAAACCCGAGACCAATACCTTATGAGAA
>JGI24695J34938_10003756_pt1 | contig 10373 bp, 8 predicted proteins | sample TergutCo191P3_FD_34938 | JGI IMG/M metagenome (IMG submission 34938) | reverse complement strand
CCCCCCCGATATCCGCATCAGGAAGTCAGAAGCCGCAGCGAATGATTACCACCCCCGCCGTGTTAACAGCCGTAAAACTTACGAATACCGCATCCATAGCGCCGATTTTCCGATACCGACGATGCGGCTCTATCATCATTTTACCTATCATCGCCTTGATACCGAAAAAATGCAGATTGCCGCCGAATATTTGATTGGCGAGCATGATTTCAAAAGCTTCTGTGCGGTCGGGGCAGTAGTCGAAACGACCGTCAGAACGATATATGAAGCATCGGTTACAGCGGTTAAAAGCGATGAAATAATAATAACCGTCACAGGTAACGGCTTTCTCTACAACATGGTTCGCATTATCGCGGGAACCCTCATCGACATCGGCATGGGTAAATACCCCCCCGAACATATGAAAGAAATCATTTTAACCCAAAACAGAACCGCCGCGGGACCCACAGCCCCCGCGAAAGGGTTAAGTTTAATTAATATTAATGCCAAAACATTTTCTTAAAAACACCGGATATTTCTATCATTGGTAAGCTTTTTTATTATCAATTCTACGAGCAAGCATGTAAATCTACGAGATGAGCAGATTTTTCAAATTTATATGTTATACTACTATGTAATGTTTAATTTCCAGTCACACATAAGCTATTTTAAATTTTAGGAGAGGAGGAAAATCATGAATTTTGATAGTCAAATTCCGCTGGAACACTCAGATAGTATGGGATTCGAAGCGGCTTGCATATGCGGTAACAACTGCTTTTTAACATGCAGTACTAATTGCATGACTGCATGTAGCCAATTATGCAGTAATGGCTGTGGTAATTCGTGTAAAATCTATGCTATTTGCGCTAATTTTAGCGGATAAGTTTAAGGCAATATACGATGAACCCAGAGTTTTTACCTAGAGGGGTATTGATATCCCTCTAGGTGACTCAGTTAACTAAAGGAGACATTAAGCTATGGCAGAGCAGCAGTACCTTATGGGGAAAAATATTGGTATATCATGGCGCAATATGGAAGCACAGCAATTAACATTCGTTGTTACGCAGGAATGTAATTTGGCATGTAAGTATTGTTATATGCATGGGAAAAACACTGAAAATAGAATGTCATTGGAAACTGCCAAAGCGGCTGTTGATTACTTTATTGATGATATTCATAATTTTTTTAATACTTCACACGTTATAATTGATTTTATTGGGGGAGAACCTTTGCTTGAAATTGATTTGATAGAGCAAATTACGGATTACTTCAAATTAAGGATGTATCAGAAAAAATCGAAATGGTTCGGACAATATCGCATAATGATTGGCACTAATGGCGTATTATATAATGATGAAAAGGTTCAAAAGTTTATCCGTAAAAATTCTAATATGGTCTCTATAGGAATGACAATTGACGGAACAAAAGAAAAACATGATTTACAAAGAGTTTTTCCTGACAACTCAGGATCTTATGATATCGTCAAAAAAAATATAGAATTATTACTAAAGCAATATCCTGAATCAATTACCAAAGTGACAATTGGTCACGAGGATCTTCCATATTTAAAGGAGAGTATAGTTCATTTATGGGATATGGGATTACACGAAGTTCCTGCAAATGTTGTATTTGAAGACGTCTGGAAAGAAGGGGATGTTCAAATTTTTGAAGAGCAATTAATCGCGTTAGCGGATTACATTATAGCTAACAAATTATGGAACAAAGTCAATTGCAGTCTCTTTCAAGAAAATATAGGATTTCATTTAAGCGAAAATGATTTGATGCATTCTATTTGTGGAACCGGTAAAATATTTACTGTTGATGCAAATGGTGATATTTATTCTTGTGTTCGTTTTATGGATTATTCTCTCACAAATAAAAAGGCAATCTGCTTCGGAAATGTCTGGGAAGGAATAGATTCAGAAAAAACACGACCATTTAATGCGCTGGTTACTAAATATTTAAGTCCGCAAAAATGTATAGATTGTATGATTAATTCAGACTGTGCTTACTGTGCAGGATATAACTATGATATAAGTTGCAATGATACTTTATTTGATCGGGCTTTATATATATGCGAAATGCACAAGGCAAGAGTAAGAGCGAATCGATATTATTGGGCTCGTTTGTACAATGAACACGGTATACAAAGGCTTGGTTATCGTAAGCCCGAAAATTTTTTGTATTTCATGCTGGCTGAAAATAGCATTAGTTTCTGTAATTATAGAACAAAAGCAAATAGCAGTGAAATAATGACTCCTGAATTATTAATAGATGGATTAGAATATGCGTATCAAAACTTTTATTTTCCGATCTTTATTCATTCAGAAAATACAGAGGCCATGATAAAAGAATGGAGTTCAGGCAATGAAGCTCTCAATCTTGCCTTAAACAAAAGTATTATCAAGCATATCGTACCATTCAAAGTAAATACAATGTATTCCCGAGAAAATTTGATTATTGTTTATGATGGAGATAATTTTCTATTTAGCAAAGATAACCTATCTGATACCTATGATACAGCTATCTTGACAGTATCTAATGCTTCAATCAGTAACCTTGCTTATCAAGTAGAGCTATTATTGGAATTCTTTAATAGGGTGCATATAAACCTAATACTTGAGAATAAATCTTTTGATAAAGATGGGTATGATAAACAACTTAAATATATGTCAGAGATTATTATAAAAATTTTTGGAAAAACAGGAAGGTTAAAGGAAATTAATAAATTAACCGACCGTATTTATCTAAAGAAAATGAATAATTGTTTCGTTGGCGAAAAAAACATGACGCTTGGTGTTGATGGAAAACTATATCTTTGTCCTGCTTTTTATTATTCAAATAGCAGCGTGGGTGATATGAATAAAGCACCAGAGGAATATATTGTTAATCAATCCTTATTAAAAAATGCACCTTTATGCAGTGCCTGTGATGCGTATCAATGCAATAGATGTATAGCTTCGAATAAAGATTTTACTGGTGAATATAATATCCCGCCTAAAATTCAATGCGAATTAGCTCATATCGAAAGAGAAAATAGCAGGATTCTTTTAGATAGTCTTAAACTAAATTATGACATCTTACATGAATGCTCAATAAAGCATGTTGATTATACTGATCCGTTAGATTTATTTAACAATCATGTAACTATATGTCGTTTATAAACAAAATCAGTACCCATGATGAGGAGATAAATTTATGAGCAACAAAGTACTTTGTACACTACCACCGGAGGACATTCGTAATCTTCAAGATTTAACATGGATGAAAAGCGCTCTTGAAGACCTTGCAATTGTAATTGCTGAACAAAACCATATTCTACGCGAAGATAGTGAATTGTACCTGCGCCTTATTAATGATTATAAAGAATATTTAATAAAAATAAATGATTTTTGGAGCATTTATCTAAAAAAATATCATATATCTGATAATGAACAGCTAATGGTTGATTATAAAACCCAAGAGCTAATAATAGTTCCCAAAAGTATATCTTGCTGTGAGAAAAGCGTTAATAATTAATGTGACATTCGATAGGATGAAATATGATACATATCAAAAATTTATCAAAATCGTTTAACAAAGGAATTGCCAAAGTTAATATTCTGCGAGATATTAATTTTTCGATAGATGATGGTGAAATTCTATGCATTATGGGACCAAGCGGATGCGGTAAAAGCACACTTCTTGGAATTATTGGCGGGTTAGATCCCCCAACAACAGGAAATGTTGTTTTCAATAACATAAACCTATATGAACTTTCCAATAGAGATTTAAATACTTTCCGCAACCAAAACATTGGAATGATATTTCAAAACCATAATTTATTAAATGAGCTAACTTGTTATGAAAATATTTGTTTGCCTTTATTATTTTCAAGAAATATAAAGCAAGATAATTATAATCATGTAGAAAACACGATGCGAAGATTGGGGCTTGATAAAAAGTCCAATCTATTTTCGCACCAATTATCGGGTGGAGAACAGCAAAGAACATCAATTACACGAGCTTTGATAAGGAATCCACGCTTGCTTTTAGCGGATGAACCGACAGGGAACTTAGATCAAAAAAACGCTAAAAATATTATGAATATTTTCCATGAAGTTATTAAAGATGATAAAATGTCAATCGTTATAGTAACTCATGATGCGGATATTGCAAAACAGTGTCATCGTATTATTAACATGTTAGATGGAAGATTACTCGAATGAAAGTTTTATTAAAACTATTAATCTTAAGATGTAAATTACAGGCAAGTGAATGGGTCAGTAACGCGGTATCCATTTTCTTGTTTGCACTTTCAATTTCATTAATGAGTGTATTTTTTTTGTTTCATATATACTCATCTGATTTAATTGAAATATTTAATGGTATCGCTGAGAATATTTTTGAAATGACCGGAAATGTACTTTTTTTTCTTGCTATTATCTGTATAGCAGTTTCAGTATTGGGTCATTTAAGCTTGTTGCATTTAAAAGTAGTAAAATTTGCTGAGAAAAATGCACTTTTGCGGGTTTTTGGAATGACTCAAAATCATACGGCATTATTCGCCTTTTTTGATACGATTATGATCACTCTCATATCAAGTATATTGGGTACTGTGACAGGAATTATATTTTTTATCTACACTTCAAATCTTTTGGCAGGTTTTAATGTAACAATAAAAGATGCTTTGTCTTATCGCGGATTAGTATTATTTCTGCAAAATTTCTTTCTGTTTCTCCCGCTAATACTATCAGGTTATTTGTGGATGTATTCAAAAATTCACGGCATTAAAATGATTAGTGTTTTCAGAAAACGTCCCACAATACCTAAAGTTACTAAATCGTCAGGTTGGATTATTGGCGGCGTATTAATTTTTATTATTTCATATAGACTGCTTTTTGGAGATGTACCCTATTTAGGCAGTCAATCAATTTTTAAGTATATATTTTATACAATTGTTATATTATATTTGGTTTATGTGTTTTTTTGTCTTGGCTTTGGCTGTATGAAGAAATTCAGGATTAATTTAGAAAGCACTACAAAGCTTTCATTCATTTTATTTGTCAGGCGCAGGAAATTTACTGCGATGATCGGTACTGCTATTATGGTCATGGCTATCATGACAATGATACTGTATAATGTTCAGTTCGGTATTGATAAATTCTTTCATAACCTTTTTGTTCGCATGAATGGATACAATACGATAGTGGTTGTTAGTAATGAACAAGAAGATGAACTCATTGAAGCGTTAAATGATAGTAGTATAAAATACTACATAGCTTATACTAAAGATAGACAATTTAGTGGCAGTACAGGGAATGGAGAAAGAAGATATTATGCACTCGCAATAATTCGCGATGAACTTAATATTGTGCCTGATATGGCTCCGTCCGGAGGACATTTTTTTACAAATGGATATTTTCTATATCATGAGTTAGGTATAACATATCCTGGTTATATAAAGAATCATATTTATAGCACTAATAGCGAAATTTATTACTTTCTATTTGATAAAAACTTACAGCTTACAGGAGAGATCAAGGATCAACTCGGAAGTATAGCATCTTATTCAATTGCTGTAAGTTATGAGGATTTTATTGATGCAATAGACGATTCCTTTAATATATGTCTTCTTATGAGCTTGTCTGCCAAAGAAAGTGAAATCATACAATCAATTACTGCTGATTACAATGCTGTTTATTTATCGGCAAGTGAAATAGTAAAAACCTATATGGATGAACTAAGTAGCATCATTATCTATATTTACTTAACATGTATAATAATAACCTTAATGGCCGGTTCTTTCCTTTTTATTGTAACCTATACCGCGATTATTTCCCGAAAACGGGAGCTAGAGCTTTACAAGATATTAGGAGCGTCTAAAAGTGATATAAGTATCATCATTCTGATAGAAAATATATTGATTACTTTTGTTGCAGCAATAATGACTTTCGCAGTAAACTATGGGCTTTTTAATTTAATCAGTGCTATGCAAGCAGGTACTTTAGCATATACAATACCAGCATTTGTAATTTTAAGCGTTTTGTTCGGACTACTATCAGTTATTGCCTTTATAACATACATATCTTCAAAAATTATGCAGTTTGATAGCGTTGCAAAGATCCTTCGGGTTGATTAAGCTGTAAAATGCATGGAATAAATATGAAAAATATATTATTATTTATAAAATTATATAAAGTTTTTTTTCGTGAACATTTATTTATGCTTATATTTTTAACTTTTCTTGTCATTCTTTTCGTGTTTGTAAGCAGTTTGAATCCATACTTGTTCGGAATTTTAATTGATATGATGGCTAAACAGCAATTTGATTCATTTCAGAATGTTCTCATTTTATATGTTGGATTAAATCTTCTTATTCTTTTAATCGGTATAATTAAAGAGCGAACATCCTCAATTTTTTCATATAAAGTCAGTTCACAAATAAAAGAAAAAATTCATAAAAAAATTATGTACATGAAATGTGCTTCCCATGAGAAATATTCAACAGGCGAATTAATGCAACGTCTGCAAAACGATAGCAGTAGTATTGTAACGTTTTATATTGATGTTTCAACAAGCATTTTATCTATTGTGTTTAATTTTGCGGTGTCAATATATTTTATTATTGGTATATCTCCCATAAATGCAATACTATCACTTGTGAATATTCCGCTAATATTTATATTAAATAAATTATTTCGAAAAAGAATCGCTGCCGTAGTAAAAAACCAAAACAAAAACAACGATGAAAGAATGTCTATTTTGCACGAGAGTATTGATAATTACAAACATGTTAAGATTTTTTGTTTTGAGAAAGAAAAAGCTGATATATATAGGAAAAACCTAAATAGCGGTTTGGAAATTCTAATAAAAAATTTAAACATTACTAACGCTATGGGAACGATAAAAGGGATTATTGATGCAATTATTAGTTACGGGTTATTCTATATTTTTGCGCTATTAATTTTTCGAGGAGTTTTAACTATTGGGCAAATGGTATCTTATAATATGTATGTTACACGACTATATGATGCGATTGCGAAAATGTCTTCAATGAATATCAACTTTATAAGTGTACGTATAAGCTTGGAGCGTATTGAGCAAATTGAAAGTGAGTTAAGTGAACTAACATGCTGCGGCGAAATAGATATTGTTTCAGATGTCCAAAATAAAGCATTTATTTCAAGTATCTGCTTTAATAAATTATTTTTCTCATACAGTGATAACGAACCAATTCTAAGAAAAATTTCATTTAGTATTGATAAAAAAGGGTTCTATTCTATTGTAGGTGTGAATGGCAGCGGTAAAAGTACGTTATTAGCTCTGCTCATGAAACTGTATGATATTGATGATGATTCAATATATATTAATAGCATAGATATTAATATGATTTCTATAAGATTTATACGTAAGGAAATAGTGTATGTATCAAAAGATGTCTATATTATTAATGGGAGCATAAAAGAAAATCTATTAATAAATAATCCCGATATATCCCCTTTTGAATTAGATGAGTGCTGTAAGAAAGTAGGACTGTATGAAGATATAGTTGCTTTAGAAGAAGGGTTTAATACTTTACTTGGTATAAATGGTATTCAATTATCAAGTGGTCAAAAGCAAAAGTTAAATTTTGCTCGTGCTTTGTTAAAGAAAGGGTCATTGTATATACTTGATGAGGCTACCTCAGATTTAGATGGAGTTGCTGAACAAGATTTTATCCGCATGATTAGAGAATTATCAAATAATTACATAGTTATTCTTATAGCACATAGGATTTCATCTGTGATACATAGTGACGAAATAATTGTATTAAATAATGGCAGTATAAGCGGAATTGGTAATCATATTTCATTGATGCAGGAAAATGAAATATATCAAGATATGTTTTATGGTTCGCTGAATATTACATAAATTTGCTATTATACCAACTCATTTATAACGTTCAGGACGAATTTCGCTACGTTCACGCATAATTTAACACAAATACAATTAAATATGTTAATATTTAAAATATTACCATTTTTAGTAAAGATGATATGGAGAATACGGATATGTTTAAAATTGCGATATGTGATGATGATATCAACTTTTCAAATGAACTTGAAGCTTTGATTCTGCATGTGGCTGAAAAAGCACACATGGATATTGATACGGAAGTATATGCCGATGGCGATGAATTGCTTAAGGATTATTATAACAAAGTAAGATATAGCATCATTTTCTTAGATATCGAAATGGAAAGAATGGATGGAAAAGTAACAGCAGCCAAAATTCGGGAAATTGACAAAAATGTCTTAATATTTTTTGTCTCTAATTACGAAAAACATTGCAAAGACCTTTTTATTTTTGAACCCGTCAGATATATGTCTAAGCCATTAGGTTTCGAAGAATTTCATTTGCGCTTTCTTGAAGCTTGCGCACGAGTAAATTATTTCGGACATACTTTTAAGTATCTTTATAATAAAAAGACCTATGAAATTCCTTTGAACGATATATATTATTTTGAATCAATTAATCGGCAAATTTATATTCATTTTGTAAAGACAGATGATTATGATAGGAGCGAAAACGCATTAGATATACAGCAATATTTTTACACTACATATAAAAATCTCGATCGTATTGATGAGGAATTAAAGCGAAGCAGTTATTGTTTTATAAGAATAAATAGATCTTATTTAGTGAATTATGATCATATTTGTGAGATAACACCTGATAAGATTTTTCTAAAAAATGCCGCAGGCGCCAGTCTTGTTTTTAACATTGCCAAGAATCGGCAGGACAAGATCCGCAAACAACTAGCCATAATAAACTCAGAAAGCGGGAAATAATATGGGCGGATTCCTAATCTGTGAATTTCGATATATAAGCTTATAATTATTTTTGCAATTCTACAAGCAAGCATACAATTCAACGAGGAGGAATAATTCGGCAAAAACTTATGTTATAATGAACTTTATAGGAAGTTGGTATTAATAGGACTTAATGTTTAATGCAGTGAAACACTGAAACATACCTACTATGATTTACAGGAGGAACTTTTTATGAAAACTAAGTTTAAATTTTACATTCTAATAGCCGGCATAGCTATTATTTCTACCATTACAATCATTGCTATTCTGCCTTCAAGGGCTAATTACAATAAAATGGACATTACGAAGGACTTTACTTGTGATATCTGCCAAATTGCATTATCCGAATATCTATTAAATCCCCCGGAAGAAGAAAGCTCATTATCAGCAACGGAAGGAGTAATGGGTTTTTCCTCAGTAGAGGATCTTTTGGAATATGTAAATAGTAATGATATACAATCTGATGATGAATCGGTATTTATAACAGCCAATAAAACCAAAGATGAAATAATAATAATATTAAAAGAACTTACCCCTTGGCGCTGTGACGCTTGTACAAGTGATTTTGCAGAGATTTACGTTAAGTGAGGAAGCCATTAATGAATAATAGCACTGAGCGTCAGCGAAGGATCTCACGTTCATTATAACTTAACTAAGATTCTTCGCCTTCGGCTCAGAATGCCAGGGCTTCAAGCCTAACCGACCAATAAAATCCTTATAGATATGTAAATACTTTTATGCTAATATAACTATAGATACCCCCTCCAAGCAAGCGTATTCTAAAGCGGCAAATAAAAGATAGAAGGATCAAATAGCATTATGCACCACATCGTTATTGTTGAAGATGATAAAAGTATTTCTCGTGAACTCAATATTCTGCTGAAAAATGCCTTGTATCAGGTTACAATGATTGAAAATTTTGAATTGGCAGTCACAAAAATCAAGAAAGCCGCTCCTGATTTAGTCCTTCTCGATATCAATTTACCTGATGGTTCAGGGCTTGATATTTGCAAAGATTTACGCCAAAGTTCTAATGTTCCCATTATTTTTATTACAGGAAATGACACGATAATGGATGAACTTACGTGCTTACAGCAAGGCGGCGATGATTTTATAACGAAACCATATCAGCCGTCAGTTTTGTTGGCACGGATTCAGACAGTACTTAAGCGGACAGCTAATCCTTATGAAACATATCGCTTGAATCATCGGGATGTTATCCTTGATATTGCGGCGGCGGTAATCGAGTCAGGTAATCAAAAAGAAAACCTCACCAAAAACGAATTGAAAATCTTACATTGCCTATTCATAAATGCGGGGAATTTTGTTTCGCGGAATGATTTAACCGATTATTTGTGGGACAATCAGATATTTATTGATGACAATACATTAAGTGTCAATATGACCAGAATCCGCACAAAGCTTGCGCAAATAGGTATAATTGATTTCATTGAAATGAAGCGGGGACTTGGTTATAAACTATGCTAAGATTCAAAGACTATTTATTCGATAAAATCCTCATCTTAATTATAAATGCCTTCGGAATGATTTTTCTGTCCT
>JGI24695J34938_10003753_pt1 | contig 10379 bp, 15 predicted proteins | sample TergutCo191P3_FD_34938 | JGI IMG/M metagenome (IMG submission 34938) | reverse complement strand
AAGGGAACAGAAGATTAACGGTTACTGGCAAACAGTTTTGTAAATATTTAGCTGTGCTATCGGCATGACGGGCAGAAAGAAGGAATTTATGACTATTTTTAATTATGAACAAAATAAACGTGACGAGTTTATTACAAAGTGCGGTGAACTTTTAAACATAGCTAATTCTAACTTAACAAGCTGTGATTATATACTTGGAAGTGAAATATCAACTTTTCCTAAATTTACTAAAAATGGAATGTTAACATTTTTAGATTCTGATGAGTTTGTTATTGTACATGGTGATAATGATTATCACTACATTATTAATATCACTGGTTATTCCTTAATTGAAATAGCTAATATGATACTATTGACTGGATTATAAATTATTGATTTTATTTTAATACTAACAAATATCTTAAGTAACTGTAGAATATTATTTTGCCAAAAGAAAAGAAAGAGGTAACTTATGAGAAAAGTCAAATTACTTAATGGTTGGGGAATATTTAAAAATAATAATCGCGAATTTGAAGAATACGGCTTCGAATATACAGTTATTCACCCTAATAATATGGAAATTTGCTATACCTGTAGCCCATCAGATTCAGATTGGGAATGCGATAGCCTAAAACATGCTATTGACTGGATAATAAATTATTAGGAACAAAAGAGCCGTTTTATCGGCTCTTTTTATATATTTTTTATTCCCCCAATTTTAATTGTTCATATTTTGGTGTACTGATTTTTATATCAAAGGGAATATCTTTATCATCTATATCCATCCATCTATCATGATAACTTTTATAACTGTCATATTCCTTAATGCCAGATTCTGAAAATACTTTAATTTTATGTATTCGCCGAATGAAGGCATTCCAGTTTTCAGGATGTTCCCGCTTTAAGTCCCGATACTGTTCATCAAGTCCAATATTAGTGTTAATAAAAATCTTGGTATAGCAAGCTATTTTATCATTATAGCGCGACGGAAGATTGATGGGGTATATATCAAGATAACAAAGAAATTCCTCAAATCGAATTGACGAGCGGAACTCTTCGAAAACTATAATGTCCTCACCTTTATATCCGTCGAAGGGGTTACGATAATTAGTTACCCTGTATACATTTTCCAGACCGTACTCATTTAAGATGCTACTGCTTTTTCCGGTGCCTGTTTTTCCGTAGCAATATGTAACTTCGACTTCACGTATTTTAGAACCATATTCTTTTTCCCGAAGTACTTGCCTTGTGCTTTCAATAGTTTTGATATGGACAATGTATTCAGGGTTTGTTTTCAAGATGTCATAATTATTCATACCTCTTTCAATCATGTCATAAAGGTCTATTAAATCGTTTCTTTGTCCTTGACGTTCAAGGGGGACTGTACCATTTTCTTCAAATGTTTCGGGAAGGTTAGTTTCTTCCTTAACTGAATTTTTCCATTTACCTTCTTTACGAATATAGTCGCGATTTTCCTGAGACGTACCACGACAATAATCTATATGTGCAGAAGGAAATTTCTTTTTGACTGTTTCGAACCTTATACCGCTATCACCATATATGAATAAATGAGTATGATACGTTTTATTAGCACCTATTTCATCACACATACACCAGTATTTGACAGCTTTAAATTTATCAAGCACATCTTTAATATTGTCGTGGCTAAACCCATTGTTAGAAGGGTTGTTTATTGTTAATAACCACTTACGGCTTTGACTTCCTGTTGCCATTTTTACCATACCCCCTATGGCTTAATGTCGTTTTGCAAGCGTATATTATATTTTTAATCTAAATAATGCAGTTTAATAAAAAAAACAGTAAATATAAGTTATACCACCTCAGCTTCATTCTCTGACTTTTCAAAAAGTAATTCGAATGCTTGCTTTTTTAAATCCTTTTCTTTTCCAGCGTTTTCAATCATCATATCTATCTGCTCGAGGGTGTTGTATAAGCCGTAGAAATTATCATCCGCTATAAATTCTTTAACGAACTTTGCTTTCTTCTTTTTGCCTTCGAATACGGATTCATAATCTGATTTTTCGAAATAATAGCATCTAAATAATCTGTCTAACCGTAAAGTATTTTTGCAAATGACAGTAAAATTAGCTACGTCTCTAATCTTTTTAGGTATTCTTTCGTAAATTTGACTAGAACATAAAAACTGTAATCCATACTTTCGGTTAAAGCTTAACATCGCTAATATTTCCGCTGGAAAACTTTTCCAATCTGAACTATCAAACGTAATATGTATTTCATCAAGCGCAATAAGACAAGAAATCTTATTTTTATAACTTTCCTTGGCGATACGACACATATCAGACCAATGACTAACGAAATAATCATTATAGCGATAGGTAAAATTTGTTGCAATGACATAATTAACACCCTTATCCTTACATTCCTTACGAAATCTTTCCATGTGCGCGACCATGCTCATGGTCTTTCCTTCGCCCGGTAAAGCAACGAACTGATATATACCGTGTTTACGCTTTACCTTACCCCGCAGAGCATCAATATAAACCCAACGTGCGAATGATAAGTATAAAGGCAATTTTAAACTAATCATTCGATGTATATGTCCTCTTAGCTTTAGTCTTAAATCATACCAACTTTGAGACTTATAATACTTCTTAAGCTTTTTAACTCGCTCTTTACCAGATGTATTTTCAAGATAATTGGCTTTACGTTCAAGGGTTGATAATCTAATCAATTTCTTTCGAGATTCTCTTATAGCTTTTGATTTTGTCCTTGATGTATTTTTCATAAATCCATACTCCAAATCTTTCGATGTACATGTATATAAACCGTGTTACAAGTAGTGTTGTTGTAAATATGACTATAAATAATATGGTCAGCGGAATACTTTTAAGTCCAGATATTAAGCCGATGATCATTGATAAAAATATGGAGTAAAACAAAAACGAATATTTAACTGGTTTTTTCAATTTTCTGCCCCTTCCTTCTCTGTGATGATAACCTAACAAGCTGAATACACCACAAGATAATAACTAAGCTGAATGCTATTATAAACGGCATTTCAGGGTCAGCTAAGAATGTCATAACGTAGCATACTAAGGTTAATGCAATTGCTAGAGCATAAGTGATTTTAGCTCTTTTTGTAATTTGGGTTTTCATTTCGTTCCTCACTTTCATTTTTGCGACAGATGTCATTTTGCGACAAAAGTCTTATTTTGACGGAAACCGCATAAAATAAGGGTTGTCCGTAGTTGCTTTATTATTTTGCGACAAGTGCGACAGAAGTTAAAAAGTGCTTTAAAGCCAGTAAATTAAAGAGATTAAAGGACTTGCGACAAAAGTCATCTAAAGGTAATACTATCCTTTAGATGACGCGCATCCGCGCGATAGATTATAATTATCACGCGAGCCATTGACATCATGAACCCACGGTCATGATAAGACGCCCTTGGGTGCGCCGTCCCACGCTTCGCTTGTGGGGCGGACGCCCCCCGAAAGCAGGGTATCATGACCGAACCTAATGTCAATGGTACACTACGTCTCGCTAAGGATTGATTTATTAAGTTGTCAAATAAGCTAGGGGATAACGTCGAATATCCTTCGTATGACCCAATTAAGCCCGAACATTGAAAACATAGCTATGCGGATAAGGATGATTATACTTAAACATACAAATATGTCATTAACAGGTATGATAAAGTTGATTTTTTGAAATAAATCTACGACAAAGACTACCGTCTGTGTCATAGATGTGAATATGTTTTCAGGTATAATATTATTAAGCGGAGCAAATACCTTTAGAATTAAATGCTCATAAATAAAGTTTACAAATTTAATAATCAATTCTGTCATAACTTCTCCTATCCTAATTTTAAACGTACTTTAAACATTTTCATTATGTAAAAGCCAAAACCAATATACAAAGTAGCTTCTATTATATTTCTTGCCATTTTCATGTACTTTTCATAATCGGCGAAATCGACAAGCGTTATAATGCTATATCCCAAGTGCGGACGAAGTACTGCCGGAGTTTCGATTGTAATTTTTGGATATTCATAGTTTTTTCCTATATTAAAAGCTCTTATTATCGTTGAAAAATGTCTGAATTGGCTGATTATAGGTATTTTTTCTAGTATATCATCCATTGACGGTATAGACTGTGATATAGCATCTATATCTATAATAAACCATGTGATTATAGCTTTTATAAATTCTGGTATGCTTGCTATTCCGTCAACTATTGATTGGATTAAGCTTATTATCGTTCTTAGGAATCCTGTATAATCTATTAAGTTTAGTAATATTCTTATAAGCCAATTTCCAGCTTCTACTTCTACCGTTTCTGTATCGGGGTTAGGGTTAGGCTGTGGATTAGGTTGCGGGTTTGGTTCGGGATTAGGCTGTGGGTTAGGTTGTGGGTTAGGGTTAGGTTGTGGGTCTGGGTTGGGCTGTGGATTCGGGTAAAAATCGGGTTTTGGAATTATTACTTGTGAATTTGCAATTGCATCTTGCCATCCTTTTTGATAAGCATCTTCAAATGCTTTTTGCGCTTCTTCCTGTGTTTTTCCTTGCGTTATTGCATTATTAAATGATGTTAAGCCTGTTGTTCTTGCACTTACAGCACCTTGTTCCAAATCATATAAAGATAAATATTCATCTTGCTTTAATTGTGACAATGGATTTAATGCAGATAATATATTATTGGCAAGTTTTTTAGGCTGTAACTTTGGCGATAATCTATTAATAATTAAAGATTCATCTTTATTGCCGATATATTTATGTAAATCATTAATATTTTTAAATAATGGAATATTCCCATCAAATTCTATTTGATTCGCATTACCCATACTTAATGATGAGCCATTTCTCCAAACGGTATATAATCCACTAGATATGTATTGTGTTCGTTGTGTATATGGATAACTGTTTAACACACCAACGCTTGTATATACGTAATATAAATTGTTTTCAATAAATGCATACATTGGTCGAATATTGATTATTTCAAATTCTGTATAGTATAACAGCCCTGATTGTTCAAATGTTTGACTTGACCTTAATACATATCGCCCATCTTCAGTACGCTCATATTCACCAGTCCATCCTAATTCTGAAGCTACACTTGATTCTAAAGCATTATAGAGGGTTGGGGAGATGGTTGGGTCTTCCGATGCTGATTTGTAGAAATCGGAAATTAAATTAATTAATTCGGGAGATATTTGGGCTAGAACATCTCTTGAGTCAATATCATCAGTATTTTCGTTTAACATATAGTTTTCAATAATTTCCGCTACAGCCCCTATTACTACATAATCCAATGAATGATTGTCGCTAGGTTCATTATCAGGTATTTTATTTCCTGTCATTTTAGTAACAATAGTAAATGCATTAGTATTTGGAAATGTTTTTACAGTATTATCATTTTTTGCATATTCAATAAAATCTAGTGTTACTTGTTCATAATTTAATAATTCATTTCCTAAAACATATAATCCACCAGTAATTAACAATGATTCAATTAATTTTATCACCAACCCCCCTATCGGAATCGCTGGAGCAAAAGCGTGTACCTTTTTCGTTGATAAACTGGTTATTAATATCATTATACAAAGAAATATTATAAATATTTTTTTTAACACTTTCATTTTTATTACCTTTTTGATATAATCTTTTTATGTTGTAATTTGTTTAATGGAGATTATTTATGTATACATACAATGGATTCACTCTTGATAATATTTTATTTCTTTTATTAGTTATTTTTATTGTACGTTTATTTTTTTCTTTAATAAAAAAATTCAAACATCATATATACATATCTAAATTAAAAAGAAATAAAAAGAAAAAACATTTAATGAAATATAAACATAGTTCCAATAATTCTTATAACGATTATATAGAATCATGTTGGGATGAAATGAAAAATAAATAATACTTGTTTTAAGTATGTAATCATTCCAGCAAAGTGCATTTCCCTACTATTTTATACTGACTTTTAATGTTCAGATTTTCAGTAAATGCACTTTGCAAGATGATGATTACTTATGCCCAGCTAAGGACACCGCGAACCTTGCGAAGCGCAAAACCGACACCCTGAGACAAGCAGATGATTCCGACGATAGCAGGTACGGAAACTTTGAGTACATCAACAACAACATCTTTTAATTCTCCAAATGCTGACGTGATTAATGATAACATAATAGCATCCATGTATTTTTTTCCTTTCCCATACTTTACGTATGTATTTAAATGTGTTTCAATAATGTATCTTTAACCCATTTTACTACTACAATGAGTAAAGTAACCACGAATAACCCCAATATTATCAAGTAGAAATATGTAAGTAGTCTGTTAGTGATGCTTAGTGTTTCATTTAATTCCTGTAATGTCTTTTCGGTGCTTTCCTTTATTTCAGCGCCTAGATTATATCCTAAGTTGATAATCAAATCATTATTGTAAACATTTAGAGATATCATATAATCAAGAGCAGACTTCAAATATTCGCTTGTTTCGGTTAACGTCTTGTTAGTTTTCTGTGTTTCGCTAATAAGGGTAATTAAACCGCCGATTAGCATTTCATAACGCTCTTTTTGTATATCATTACGCAATACGTTGTTTGCTATTTCATCACTATACAGATTAAGTATTTCATTAAGACCGAGAATCATTACATCAAGCTGTTGTTGCATTAAGAGTTTTTGCTCATATCGGAGTTGGTCGTTTTCAATGAGATAGTTTATATTTGCTCTTATATCCTCAATTGTTGATTCATAATCTATAAGCCTTAGTTCAATAGCATTTAATCTTTCATCATTGTCTATATCCTCATGAGCATATGATGTAAGTCCGCTGATTAGATTTACTAAGACAATTATTATAGCTATAACCGTGATGGCTATAATTATCTTTATCTTCTTTTCACTCATTAGCCTTACGTTCCTTAATAACGTTATGTAAAAGATTAAGTTTCGCAGTCCTGATAAGCCACATAACAGCTTCTTCTTCGTCTAGCATATCATTTTCAAGTTGCAAAACGATATTAAGTTCAATAAACTTTAACCAATGCTTTATATCCCTGATATTCTTTTCATTGATATAGTCATAACTAATTTGACTTATCATTTTAGTTATTTCTTCATCTATATTAATTGATACTATTTGCATCATCATCTTTCCTTTTAAAGTAAGGGCGATTATCTTTAGGGGGAAAATAACCGCCCAGAACAACTAGTTTATCCAAGATTTATTATAGCTTCGTTTATATCATTAACGGCTATGATAAGCTTTTCGTAAACTTCATCTTTGCTTATAGTTATCTTTTTATGTACGATTAACTCTATTAATTTGATTAATACAAAAGATATAAATTCTAACACAACGATTACATTTACTATTGCAGTGAATAATCCGGACAAAAATGCTAATCCGTAAACCCCAATAGCTATATTTTCAAATATGACTGTAACCATATATACCTTCATGTATGCGGTAACCCGTGCGAGATTACCGCCCCATATAATAAGTGGTTGCACTAACGTAGCTTTTTCAGGGCTATCGCTTTACCACGCATTACCGTACCATAAGAGGGAATCACCGTAAAAAACGATTCCCTCAGTGACATTATTTCTCTTTTTCTTTGAACGGAACTTTGACAGGGTAAATGTTTTCAAGAACTGCTTTATCTTGATAGCCCTTACCGTAAACAACGTCAACAGTATCGCCGACTTGCACACCAAAATCCTTGTATGCAAATTCTGAAAATACACGTTCGCCAGACACATCAGCCGTGTCTTGGTCATAACTTGAAAAGCTTCCGGATAAATGATATGTGCATCCAGTTTTTCCAGCGTTCTTTCCTTCGGTGTAAGGTCGTTTCATAATACCAAGTACTTTGTAATAATTGTTTTCCATTCTTTTTTTCCTCACTTTCATTTTTGTAGGTTTTTAGTTTTTTGGAATGATGGATTTATTTATTTTACATAACGCAGATATTGTGTTATGATAAAACCTGAGTACAAGATATAGGAAACGGCTTTATTGTTTTTCATATTGAGCGCTAGTTTAGTCGACCAAGACTTATACTTTTTACCCTGTTGTATGAATTATCAATTTTAAGAAAGTATCATAATCTATAAAATTTACGAAAGGAGTTACTTCTATTAATGTTCGTTATATGCTATTATCATGATTACGAGCATTTAATATACATTTAACGAAAGGAGGTACGTATGGAAGTTTTAGCCTTAATAGACTTTGACAGTATAATAATAACTCATTTACTCGCACAGTTATTTGTTTATATTACTGCCTTAACTGTAATTATTAATTCACCACGTTTTTTACTTTGGCTTTTAAAACTTACAATTAATTTTATCCAACGACACTACTATAAAAGTATTTTTTCATAACATCTAAGAAAAGGGAGAGTGGAAGAATTGATTTCCGAAATCAAGTAGGAAATTTAGGCTTTCACTCTATCTTTTTGCCGTTTCCCGTTTCTTGATTTTAATTTTACAATATCGGGAAAGTATAAAATTTTATTATTTATATTGACTTTTCGATTACGAGATGTTATTATTTTTTTCGTGGCTAATATATGCCTGTCTTCCATAAGTAAATGGATGGCGAAAATGCGGAAATGTCGGAATTGGCAGACGAGCAAGACTAAGGATCTTGTGACCGTTAGGTCGTGAGGGTTCAAGTCCCTTTTTCCGCATGGTCGGGAAGCGCGTAGAATGGGCGTTTCCCGGCTTTTTAATTTCAAAAGGTAATCAAAAAAGTAATCAAAAGGTAATCAGACATATGTTCGATGTTTTTTGAGAAGTGAATTGAATTATGGTGATGTGAATATCAAAAAAGCATATTAACAAAAAACATAGGAAATATAAGTTCTAAAAAACATAATATGATAGTTCAATATTCAGAAATAGCGGTTGCATCAAACAAGATGTAGCCGTTTTTTATTGCAAATAAATCTTGGTGTCTCCTCTTCTATGTGGTTTTTTTCGTTTCACATTGTAGTTGGATTAAATACTTTTTTGATTCTTCTTGTTATTTTTTTGGCGGTTTTATTATTGAAGTAGTGTTGAGTTCCTAGCTTTGGCTTGCGCAGAGCTGGGTCAGGTACTAAGGGGCTGCCCGTAAATATTCTTCTCCTTTTATTTGCGGCCAGCTCCTTTTATTCAACCAAAAAAACAAGAAAGTCTAACTATTAAAAATCAAGACTAAAATGAAATTTTTTGAAAGAATTAATTTGCACCTTGAAAATCGCATGACAAACAAAGCATCTTTATAGGTGCTTAACGGAGTTACTCATTGATTTAAGATTAAGTTGCTTTAATATACGGCTGTTTTGATTTTTCAAGTTGATAAATGACTCTTACAAGTTTTTTAACCGCGTGAGATATGGCTACATTATAATGCTTTCCCTCTGCCCGTTTTTTTGCAAGATAAGCGGCAAATGTCGGATCCCACATACAAACAAATTTTGCGGAATTAGACAATGCATATCGAAGGTATTTTGAGCCACGTTTTTCCATTCGTGCATGAGAAGACTCTAACTGCCCGGATTGATAAGTGGATGGCGAGAGTCCTGCGTAGGCAAGGATTTTGTCTGGAGAAGAAAAACGAGAAAAGTCTCCGATTTCGCCAATAATCATAGCCCCCATACGATAGCTGATGCCCGGTATTGTGAGGATCGGCGAACGGATGGAGTCCATGATGATATTTATCTCATTCTCAATTTCGGAGATTTCTGCATCCAGTTCGCCAATCAGCCTGATGGTATGCTTCAGTTCCAGGGATTTGGCGGGTATGCAGGAGCCAATGGAAGTTCTGGCTGCTTCTCTGAAACGGGCGGCAGTTTCTTTACCATAATGCCCTTTGGATGCATCATAGAGCAGATTAGAAAGCTTAGTGAGATGAGCCGCCGCAATGTGTGAAGCCCCCGGGAATTCTCTGAACAGGGCATAAACAGAAGCAAGATGGAGAGAGGGAACCAGTTTTTCCAACTCAGGGAACAGGATGTTTACCAATCTGGCAACAGAAGTTTTTAGTTTTGCCCGCTCCTGTACTTTACTAAAACGGTAACGAGCTAATGATTTTAGTTCCTCATTGTGATAAGATATGTCTGAGTAGGACTTCAAGTTCACATCAGACATAAGCAAAGCGGCAATAACATGAGAATCCACTTTATCTGTTTTGGTTTTTCGGAGACTAAGACTTTTGCGGTAGAGATTGGTAAGTAATGGGTTAATGAGGAAGGTTGGCAGACCTTTATCAAGCAAATATCCTAGTATGTTATAGCTGTAATGTCCGGTGGCTTCCAGTCCTACTTTTATTATGGACATATCTGCACATACAGCTTGTACCTTTTGATAAAGCTCATCAAAACCGTTCCGATTGTTAGAGATGGTAAAAGT